>ULWW01008247.1_pt1 | contig 32281 bp, 35 predicted proteins | sample 1960741 | NCBI WGS metagenome assembly ULWW01 (sample SAMEA4835823, study PRJEB28245) | human gut metagenome | biome: gut microbiome; material: fecal sample | place: Denmark | collected 2008
AATGCCGGAAACCCGCATAAATACAGGCTTTCGGCATTTTAATCCGTTATTCAAACTCGATTTTGGCAACTATATATTGTGTCTAATCAAGTTTTGTGTCACTATATTCTGTATAATTATTCTTGATATTTTATGTATTCTATATCGTTTTGAGACTTTTTGCAAGCAATTCGCAAGCATATGTATTATCACGCCGGATGTCTTTTATTTAAATGAATAACTTTAAGAACACTAAAATATGGCAGATACTGCTTCAAACTATCATTTACAAAAGAATAATCTTTAAAATCAATCGGGGGCTGATCATCTCGTGCATCATATACCGCTAAATACCCATGTCTCAAACTTTTTTCTGACGTATTCATTAACTCCTCAATATATTCTAACGTCTGTATAACTCCATCTCGCGCTCTAGAATCTGTATATTTAGTAGAAAATCCGCTACCATCATCATTGATGGATATTCCAAGCCATTTTATTTCTATAAAATATAACTCTCCGCAAACATCAAAGTATATGTCCAATTCTCTTTTAGATTGACCTAGTTCTGGTTCTATTGTAAATGTATATCGCATATGCTCTGTTAAATAATTGCACAAATGATCTCTCATATAATGTTCTGGTTTATTTCTTAAAATATTTTTATTAACCTTTTGCGGATCAATCTGACTAATGGTTGCCTTATCTGCAAAAAAACACATATAATTAACTTGCTGAGTTATATTTTGCCTTGCATAGTTTTCCATAACCTCATTAATCTGTGAAATATCCTTTTTTTCTATAAATTTGATGCGATCACTTCTTGAATAAAAAATATTGTTTTCATCAACCACTCTTCCATTAATAAATTGTGTTATTCCCTGCTCTCCAAAAAAGAAAATATAATCATTACTTGAAAGTTCTTGTAAACTTTTTTTAATTTCAAATGTATTTCCTTCTAGATATTTCTTTTCTATAATCTTTCCTACATTATCAACCTTTATATAATTAACCTCCGCCGTACTACGAATAGAATTTATTAAGTTATCATGCAAGTTTTCAAACTCTATTTTATCTAAATCATTTGGTGAAATAGCTAATGAGAATAGAATTTGATGATTAATCTGTATATCCCATATTTTTTGTAAAAAACCTTTATGAAACATTTGATATTTCTTATTATTTTCCACAGTACTTTTTGAGGCTTTTACAATTCTACTAACTTCATCATATGAAAATTGTATCATTACTTCTCTCCCCTCAAAATCTTCCCAAATATATACTCAAAATATAATTCTAAGTACTTTCGATTATCCAATGCGTCTTCTTTATTGTATAATTTTTCCTCAAAAGCCATTTTAAAACTATTAAGAAATTTTACAGTTGTATTATCTTCTCCTATATTTAAGTTATATATTGAATTACCTTGTAGTGCCTCTCTATATTCAGGATCTCTAAAGATAAAATCATATATCTTGTCTTCACCGTATATGCCGACTATATAAGCAATATCCTCAAACCATTCTGTTTTCCTCAGATCCTGTTTTGCTTTGAAAGAAAAACTCGCATTATCTGATACCCTATATCCTTCTTCAGATTGTGCAATTACATCGTTACTTTCTAAATTAACTAACGCATTTTCAATATCTGGATCCTCTGGTCCGCTCAATGTTATAGTAAACATATAATCTTCTTTAAAAATATTACTTTCATCAGGATATCTAAATGAATATAAAACAGCTGATAAATAAATAATCCTATTTATAGATGTCTCTCGTATAGATTTCCATCCGATATTAGTTAATATTTTCATCAATTTATATATATCTTCACTTTTCATCATCATTACATCATAATTATTCATTACACATCTCCTCTATCTCTCTAGATAACATATTTAACATTTCATGATTTCTTTGAACCAATGAAACTTTCCCATATTTTAATAAATTCAGTACCTTTTTTTTCTTCGCCTTGTTTAAAACACTCTTTATAAAGGTGCTATTATTTAAATTCGATGTCAAAATTAAAACATTAGGATTTGTTAAATACTTCATAAATATATCTGCTGCATTTTCCTCGTATGATATATCCAAACTACTGTCCGGTGTTTCACAAATATAAAATGAAGGACATTCATAAAAATATGATAAAATACTCATTCTAAATGAATAATCAACAAAAAAACGCTGCGATTCTGATAAGGCTTCTTGGTCATATCTAATTTTATCACCTATAACTGGAATAAATATCTTTATCTTACTATTTATTGTTTTCTCAAATGTTAAATAACATGGTAATTTCATAAAAGCTTCCGCAAAATCAGCAAAAATATTTGAGATATTTTTAGTAATTTCATTCATATTTTCTTCAATATTTTTCATTATTGCCTTACATTCATTTTGATTTTGTTCACTCTTTTTCTGTGCCTTTTCCTTTTCCAATGTCAATTCATCAATTCTATTCATCATAGCTAAATATGATGATTCATTCTGTTTTTCTTCTTTTTTTGATTCCCAAATTCTTAATTCATTTTTCTTTTTAAACAAATCAATCTTATTGCTTCTAAAATCTGAATCATAATTGCTTAATTCAATTTCATAATCGGCAATTTGTTTTTCTATTCTTTTTCTTTTTTCTGTCAACTCAGCTAATTCATTATTAATCGACTCAATTAATGGAGTCATTGAACTATCATAAACGATTTTACTATGACAAAAAAAACACTCATCTGATTTGTCTTCAATCTTTTTATTTTCTAAATTTGCATTGCAAATTGGACATACATGATTGCCAACAAACTGTCTCTTATATACCGCATATTTTGGATTAATACCTGGCCAAAATTCCTGTTTAGATTTGCTTTCTAGCCGTGTCTTTTCTTTCTCTTTGTTATTTATATTATACGAAAGTTCTGAAGCCTCTTTATATAAGGCTGCAATTTTCTTTTGACATATTTCTCTATTATTTCCTATTTGCTCTTGCTTACCTTCTAAACTCTCAATTTCTGACAATAATGATATTTTATTTATAGAAACCTTTTTCTCGTTATTATCAACATCGATTTGTTTTAAAACTCTAACTATCGCCTTAATTTCTTCCTGCTTATGTCTGGATACACTGTCATAATATTTCGCTTCCAAACTATGTTCTTTTCTTTGTTTTTCAAGACTAGCATCATTAAGGAAACTACTAAACAAACGTTCCTGAACACTTTCTGACCATAGAACATTTTCTCTACTTTCTCCAAACAGCAAAATTTGATTGACAAAAAAAATAAAATCCTCAAAATCCGATAAGTTTGCCTCATTAGCAACAGTTTTTTCATACATATATTGCAAAGAATCTTCTCTATCCGTACCGTCCTCTTTATATAATTCTTGTTTCAAAATTTTGCCTGGGATTTTATACTCAATCCCAGCCTTTATATAATTTGCCTCCTCAATTTTTACATCATACAAACTTCTTTTAACGTAAAATTCGGTTTCATTAATATTAAACCATAATTCAACACCCCCTTCTTTATCAGACTCTAGCTCCTCAGTTCTACTTCTAAAATAGGTATTGCAATTCGTATACTTACCTCTGATCAGTCTTTTTTCTCCCTTATATACTCTAACATCTAAATCCTTCTTATATAAGCCAATTAAAGCATACTTAATAATACTAATAAACGTTGTTTTACCGACTCCATTTCCTCCAATAATTAAATTTAATCCATCAACAAATTCATAATCTATGTCTCCATTATATAAAGAATAATTTGATATTCTGACTCTTTTTAATGACGGTAAATATATCTTTTCTTCTCTCATTATTATGCCTCACCTTTCTAAAACTATAACTCCTTCTAATAATTTTCCTACTTTTTCTTGCTGCTGAGGACTTGTTTTTAGTTTTCTTGCATCACGTATCTCTATCACTTTAAATCCTTCTTGTTCTGCAATTGAGGCACATATTTCCAAAGTATCTATAAGAACATTAAAATACGCAGAATTAGAAACATTAAAATACACTCGTCCATTCTGTTTCATTTTTTTATATAATACGCAAAATATTTTTTTCATATCGACAAAATATAAACGTACCATATCAATAATTGAATCGTTCCATTGTTCAATATTTTCCGAAGCACTCTCCAATTTTCTAAGAGTTTCTGTCAACAGTACATTGTTTATTTGAGTATCATCCTCCCACTTTATCTGCACATGAGACCTTAATGTCTTTTCTCTTAATTTACGTATTTCAACAGCAGAATCTGTAAATCCTAAAGTTTTTAATTCAAGCATATAGGTATCTGTGTAATCACGCGAATTTAAATAAGGAGGTGACGTTATTACCAGATCTATAGTATTATCCTGCACTTCATTTTCTATTCCAACCCTAGAATCCATATTATACAGATGCTGTTTATTATTCTGAGTAGTTTTTCTATTCATTGAATCCCTAATATCACTTATAATTTGTTCTTCTATTTTTTCATCAAATCTTCTAAATACATCATCCTGTGATATACTTCGTTCTTTCCAATTCTTTTTATAAGAAAGACATTTCCCATTTCTATATAAATTGCTAACTTCTAATAGTATAGAAGCTAATGCCACCGTAAATAAGTCTTTATATATATCCTCATCAATATTAGATATAGAGTTTTTTAATTTTTGTATAGCTATACCTACTTCGGTATTATAATTCCACTTTTTTTTATTCTCGTCTTCATAAAGTGTTGAAAATGCTGTTTGTAACACAACCTGCATATTATCTCTACTACTTTTTATATAGTCATGCCAAAATATTATTCTGTTTACATCATAATTATTTTCCAACTTTACACGCGCAATTAAATACATCAAAGGATTTACTTCAAATGCATAACAAGGTATATTATTATTTTGCAATTCAAGCGCAGTTGTCCCACTCCCTGAAAAAGGTTCCAGACAGACTAATTCTTTTTTTTTCATTTCTTTTAAAATAGACTCAATAAACTCCCTTGAATATCCCTCCACAAATGGATACCATCTATGGATTGGCTCCTTTTTATTTTTATTAAATTGCATTATTCTACCATATGTTTTGTAATAATCTACATGTTTATACATAACCATACATCCTTTTCTGTATAATAAACCAAAATAATTATATCAATTTCCGCTTGAAAAAGCCACTACTTTTTGATATAATACACAAACCATATTTTATACAATTCACTATTCTGCACATTCTCTAAACATACACCACCTCCCTCACCACAATCTCCTCCGCACAAGCAATAATATTATTCATCTCCCCTACCCACAGCATCTGATTCTCAGCTTTTAACTGCTCTGTCACGCCTTGTTTCTCCTTCATCTTTTCCACAATCCTATCCAGCATCTCATGGCATTCCTCATCAATATCATGCAGATATTCATTCAACTTTCCTTCAAGCAACAGCTCCATATAATATCCATGTCTGAACTTCTTCAGATACTCACATCTCATATGTCCAAACTTTCCGATATTATAATTTGTTCCCTCTGGCAACTGTAAATCCGGATAATAAATATCATCCTCGCCCAGCACATAAGTAATTCCGTTTTCTACAATAACTTTCTCCAATTTTTCCATAACTTTCATCCACCTTTCTGCGGTATTTCCTGCACCTCAACATCAATAATAGCCTCTGGCTCTTTTACAACCTTTCACATACGCTCTGATTCCGACATATACCGCCTGAACTAATAACAATAAAACAACAAGATTCAATTTTACAAAACCCTTTATCCAATCCCCAAAATACACAACCAACGCTACACTTGTTATCACCACTCCAACGCTAATCACATCCCAGCAATTCTCTCGATATCCCTTCGCAACTTTCTTTTCTGCAATCACTATTAGCACACCTACAGCAACTGCCGCTCCAACAATTACAATAATAAACAGTAGCCAATGTGCTACAATCGCCACAATCTCATTCGATATCCTATCTCCCACCTGTGCCAACTCATTTCCTACATCGACAATCCATTTACCAGACTGGCAAATACCATTCCATACTGTATCAACAAATGCAGTAAAATCACCTAAAAATGTTTCCGACCGTATTGCCGCGAATACTGTCGTCACGATTGCATACCACAATAAAACTATTAGCATTGCATCAAATCCAACAGCCTTTGCCTTATACTTCTTTTCCAGTCCATTTCTTTGATGCTCATACCGCTCTTTCGCCTGCTGATATGCCTTGCGGTCACAGTTTCGGCACCTTTCGTAGAGTACCGGCTTTTCAACCGGTATCTCCACTTTCTTTTGATGTGTTAATGCATATTCCTTTTCCTGCTCAGCTTGTCGTAGTTTATCTTGACATTCCTCTATTATGCTGTCGGCTCTTTTCTTTTTCTCTTTCTCGCTCTGCAACAATTCTCTTGTTTGCTTCAATTCGTTCTTTAAGGCTTGTACATTCTCGGCTTTGTTCTCGCTGTTCAGCTTCTCGCATAAGTTCAGCAATTCGTTCAGTTGCCCCTGTAATATTTGTATCTCGCTGTCCTTCTTCTGGAAAATTGTATCTTTCTGTGCTAGTTCCTGCTCCATGCTCTCTAACAGTTCCAGCATTTCCTCCATCCGCTCGTCTTGCTTTAATCTTCTTAAATCGTTCATCCACATTCCTCGCTTTCTCTAATCGGTTCTGCAGTTCAGTAATTTCTCGTTCTGTCTCTGCAATAACCGGTTCTCGTCGTTCAACTTCTCCGCTAATTCTTTCCATTGATAATCTTCGGCTTTCAGCATCCGATTTTCCTCTTTCAGTGTCTGAATTTCTCCATCCTTCTGCTCTAACAGTTCCAACATTTCCTCTATACTTGGCAAGATTTGAAACTGCTTTTGCAACTCGTTGTTTAATTCCTGTAATCTTTGATTCTGCTCCTGAAACAAATTGAGTTGTCCGTCCCTCTGTTGCATCTCCTGATACATCTCTGCCATAAGTTCCTGTTGTTCCTCGATCTGGTTTATCATATTCTCCATCAGTGGAATAACTTCTCTGCTTTCTTCTAATGTCATTCAATCGCTCCTTCCATTGCTTTAATAAAATTCCAACCTGTCCAAACACTTCCTGCAACTTTTTCAATATCGCATTCTGCTTCTTGATAATTCGATTTTCCTCTACTTTCCAAGAGGCGGATGCAAACTGTCCTGAATGATATTTTTCCTCAATCTTTCTTGCATCTGCTCCCTCATGAATGGTCGGTATTTCAATCTTTCCTTGCCGCTCATAAGATCGATGGTCAATCTGCTGTTCCTTCTTTAAATGCAGATTACATTCCTTTGCCCACTCACTTCGCCACAACTCACAGTTTTTCGGATTATTCCATCCTGTTGCATCGGTAACCTCACGTTTCTATTGTTTACGGTTACGAGAATCTAATTTCTGATTTCCATCTGCATCCAATACCGGAATGCGGATACCATGTCTCTCAGGAGTCTTTTTATCCTTCCACCAATTCGGATGCGTTTCATCTATAACAATACTTCCAGTCTCATCCCTAACAAATGCCCAGTCTTTGATCTCTTTATTTCCCCAAGTATGATTTTTCTTAAACGGACGCATGGTAACCAATAAATGAACATGAGGATTATCATCCCCTTTATCGTGAATACTCCAATCAGCACACATTCCCTTTGCCACAAAATTTCTCTGTATAAAATCTGTTGCATATTCAATCTGTTCCGTTCTACTCCATTCCTTCGGAAGTGAAAATTCAAACGACCTGCCAAACTGTGCATTTGCACCTTTTTCTACTTTCAAAACTTCATTCCATAATCGCTGTTTTCGGAACGTAATTTTGAACTTTTCCAGAGCCGCTTCTTTATCCTCGGCTCTTTGATAACGGATGGATTTTTGAAATCGCTTGATATTTTCATCTGGCACATTTGTCCATTCCGGTGGTGCATTTTCACACATCATAAGCGAAGTATACACAACTTCCTTTTTCGAAGTGTAATAACTTACCTTACCAGTTTCCTCATTCTTCATCACATCACCATTCAGATATGCAGATGCAGCTATGATAGATTTCCCTTTGCTCCGTCCGACAATCTTTACTGTAAAATGAAATATCGCCAACTCACCTTCCCCCTTTCGGCCGTATCCGGCATTAATTTCCTACAAATACAGTATTTGCAGGAACGCTCTCTGCGTAAGAGTGCCTCCTGCGACATGAGCAGGTCTGCACGAAATGCCCCTCGGAGAGTGCGTCCAGCCTCACAGGCTGGTCTCCATGAAGTGGTCCGGCTGAAAGCCCCGCCGATGGAACGAGCCCGGCAAGCGAAGCGCAGACCGGTTGCCGCTTGCGGCAAACTTATTAGACGACCTCTGGTTGTCTATAAGTGCGCCCTTCATAAAGAGCAATGAAGGGATTAGAAAATCTAACCCCTCTGCCATTACACTTCCTCCGTTTCCGGTATCTGCTCCTTCTGCATTGCCTTAGAAAAATATCTTCCATTTGCTTCCTGTCGTTTTAGAAAACCTATCAGCTTCGGAATATCTTCTTCCTCTATCGGATAGCCCAGCACCGATTCCACCGCACCACCAATCACGCAAAGTCTGTGTGTACGCTTTCTACTCTCTTCCGCTTTCTGTCGTTTCTGTAATTCCCGTTTTTGTGCTGCATACTTCTTTGCTTTTTCAAGACTTTCCTGCTCTCGTCGTTCCATTTCAAGCAAACGCTCTTCATAACTTTTTGTTGATCTACTCATTAACTTCATCCTTTCTTTCTAATCCTGCAAACATTTCCAATATCATCCGAAGGGATTCTAATATTTTCAAATCCAACTCCTCCGACTTTTCTACTGCCTGCAAATGTTCATCAATCACTAACAGTTTCTTTTTTATCCCATCAAAAGTTTTCACATTTCCAAATGTGATTACTTTCTGATACATACAACTCTGGATGAAAAATTCTGCCCTCGGAAGTCCAGATAAGGCAATTCTTTCATCAATAAGTTGCTTTTCCTCTGGTGTCACCCGGAAATTCACAATCACGCTCCTTTTCCGGTTCTTTTCATTCTTTTTCTTTGGTGTCACACCCGATACAAGGTTATCCCGTCTGTATATCTTCGCCATAATATTTACTACGCCTCCTTTTTCTCCGTTGCATCTACATCTCCCCTGTCCTCATTCAGCTTATCTGCAAGTGCTTTCTGTTTGGACGGATAAAGATGAGCATAATTAAATGTGATATTGATTCCCTCATGTCCCATCCTCTCTGCAATAGCTACCGGAGAAAATCCAAGCTCAATACAATATGCTACATGCGAATGTCTTAGATCATGAATTCTGATTCTTTTCACACCTGCCGCCTTTGCTCCTCTGTCCATCTCGTGGTGCAGATAGCTTTTGGAAAATGTGAATAACCTTGTATGCTCATCACATTTATAGAGCATTCCGAAATAATCTTCCATCTCCCGACAGAGAAACTCCGGCAACTCAATAACACGATTGCTCTTTTCCGTTTTAGGGCCGGTAATATAATCTTCACCCTGCAAATGCTGGTAAGATTTATTAATGGTCAATTTCCTGTCCGGGATGTTGAAATCGCCTCTTTCCAAAGCAAGAAGTTCACCTTCACGAATTCCTGTCCAGTAAAGAACTTCAAACGCATAATAGGAAACTGGCTTATCTTTCATCACCTCTGAAAATTGCAAATATTCCTCTTTCGTCCAGAAAAGCATTTCCTTTCCTTTTGCCTTTCCCATCTTTCCCGCCTGCTTCGATGGATTAGCGGTCAATCCATAAAAACGGCAAGCGTGGTTGAAAATCGCACTAAGCTGGTTCTGAATGGTGCGAAGATAAGTCTGTGCATATGGCATTCCATTTTCATCTCTCATGCTAAGCAACTGATTCTGCCACTGAATAACATCCGTTGCCGTAATCTCCGCAAGACTTTTCTTCTCAAAATAGGGAATAATCTTCGTTTCCATAATGTGCTTCTTGGTTAAAAATGTGTTCAATTTCAACCTCGGCTTCATATCCTCCATATAGACCTCCACGAACTGTGGAAATCCCATATTGACATCTTTTGATTTCTTTAGCAGGAATTCACGTTCATACTCAAGTGCCTCTCTCTTAGTGGCAAAGCCTCGTTTCGTATGAACCTGACCGACGCCCTGCCAGTCTTTATATCTGATATAAACTTTCCAAGTACCTCTTTTCGTATCTTTACTTGCTAACATAACCAGCACCTCCTTCATTGTATATTCTGGTATGGGTTCCCACGCAGGTATCGCAGATAATCATCATGCAAATCTGCCTGCTCCTTCAATGTGCCTGACAGACTCTCCGCATACAGCGTCGATATCAGGTAAGATTCCATATTTTTGATTTCCAAACTGTTATCCACCAATCGTTCCAACAGATTCGCAATATGAACCGGTTTCAGCTTCAGAAACTGACTTTTTACAACCTTCCATGGATAACTCGTACCCTTAATCGTTATCTGCTTTCTTGGAAAGCACACAACATCGCAGATGGTATCATATATTTCACGTATCATTTCCTGTTCGCTGGCATTTCCTTGTGACTGCTCATAAAACTGCTCCAGCTTAATATTCTCAGCTACAAACTTTCTAATCTGCTCTAGGTCATTCTCTCCTTCGCCCTCATCTGAATGATTGATAGATGGATGATTATTCTCTTGGTTATTATTTAATTGATTATTAATATATTGTGTGCGCTTTTCGGATGCCGGCTTTCCCGCCACCGGATTATCGGCTTTCGGTTTCTCCGTTTGCCGAAAATCAGGCAACGGTACAATTGGAGTTTCATGAATCTCTATCGCTATCTTTCCAAATTTGCCACACTCGGCTCTCTCCTGCGTTCTTGAAATATATCCAAGCTCCTCTAAGTGTGTCAGACTGGCTCGTATGGAACTTTTTCCATCAGGAATAATCTTACTCAGCCCCGATATGGTAAATTCCCAATTATCCGGCAGAGAAAGCAGTGTAACCACCATTCCCCTGTCACGCAAACTCAATGAATGATTTTTCAAGGTATCCTTGTAAACATTCACATACTGTCCCTGCGTCTTGTTCTTAAATACTGGCATAATCAATCGCCTCCTCTCTTATGATTGTCTAAGTTAGGAAGCTGTGATATATTAAATGTACAAGCGATACATCACAGCTTCTGATGTGTTGTTGACCTTTCTCTTGCCGGAGAAAGGTCTTTTTTATGCTTATTTTGCCATACCATAACAGTTTTCCTCGTAAAACTTTCGGTTTGCCTTGCCAGACAACACGATAAGATTCGGATTGATAGCAAGCATGCGATCATTGAGCTGCTTAATAATCTTATAGCCTTGTGCTCGGCTGACGCCCCAATCATCACAGACTTCTGTAACGTCTACATACATCTTTTTATTCATAGGCTGATTCCCCCTTTCTTCACTTCAATGTCTTATGAAAACATTTGCGATTATTCAACGCGTACATTTTTGTACTTGTACGATTATGGTACAATATCTTTTTTGTTTCGTCAAGTACTTTTTTGTACTTTTATTCTATTTGATATTAACTTTTCTGTTCACTTTTTTATTTGTTCGTGGTACAATAATGCTATTAAGCAATAAATCACTTATCGTAAAGGAGATTTTTATATGACTCTTGGAGATAAAATAAGAAAATATCGAACACTAAAAGGTCTGACACAGGCACAACTTGGCTCCATGGTCAAATTGACCGGAGACCGCATACGTCAATATGAAAATGATGTAAGAAAACCAAAGGATGTAAAACTGTTTGAGATTGCAGATGCACTGGACATAAATCCTTCTACGCTTGCTGAACCAGATTTCGATGATCCCACAAGTGTAATGCATGTACTTTTTGAATTAGAAGATATCTATGGATTGCATTTTGAAAAAGTTGGTGAGAATTATCAATTAGCCTTTTCAAAGGGAGAATATTCGAGTGCTAACTGGATTATTGAGGGACTTTCAGCATGGGTTAAAAAAAGAGACGAATTACAACCGGATATCAATGACTCAAATAGTACCATTGCGGATAAGAAAAACGATTATATCCTTTGGAAGGCAAGATATCCATATAATTTTGCCGAAGAGATTACCAACAATTTTGCACTAGTGCAAAAGTTTAATGAAGATGCCTCTTCTCTGCTATCTTCTGACAGGCACCCGATTACTCGTTTTTCAGAATTTTATCGCAGCTTGCTTGCGTTGGAAGATGCCGGAGTCAAATTCACTATATCCGTAGATGAAATTGTGAACAGACGAAGTGCCGCATTTTATATTGAATTGGATTACATTCTGAACAGTTCAAATGAAATCAAGAAACTATATATGGAATTTAGACAATGCTGGTATGATATGAAAGAAATCGGAATTGAAATACACGAATCGCCAGTACCTGTAAATGGCGATATGAATATAGCACTATATTCCGATAACATGCAACTTATAACATTGTTCCATGCACATATGCGACACTTGGAAGAAAAGAATTCACCTATGTATGACAAGGATATGTATAAGGCTGAGATTGAGGATACATTGCAGATATTCAATGTTCCTATAGAAGAATACGTTTAAAAATCGGAGGCATCTATGTGGAAAACAATATATTCTATTGATCTTAATTTACTAATAGGTATCATTGGCGGAATAATTTCTGGTATTTTTGTTTCTTATGTGTTTCTGATTGAAGCAGAATTCAGAAATCAGTTTAACCATGTAAAAGAAATGTTCACTTCTATATATGGGATTACCGCTACATACTCCGCCTATGAACATTTCAAAAAAACAAAAGGCAAAAAACGTGCCAACATAGTTAAAGCAATTGATAATGCCGGTAACATTGTCGGGAAAAGTAACATAGTCGATATTCTCAACAATTATTGGAATGAGCTTTCTTCCTTTTTCATTACCTACGAACCTTGGCAATATAAATTCAGACTTAACAAAATTCTAATGGAAATTAACGATATTGTCACTGACGGCAAATACATGATTCGAAATTCTCTTGAAGACTTCGCAGAAATATCCCAAAGACTAGAAACATGCATTGCCCTATTTGAAGAATACGAACAAAATTATAAAAAAGAGATTCTCATACGTGTTGTAACGAGCAAAGCAGTCCAAATCTTTCTACTATTGTTTGTTTTTTTGATAATCGTGTTAATAATCGCAGCATAGGAAATGTATACCCACTTTCTTCGAATATATAATTCTCTTTCACGTGCTTGTATCATTTATTCGAAAGATTTACAAATAAATATAATATCTTAAAAGAAGTCCGAACAACAACTAGATTAACAATTCTGCAAAAAGAACAATGAATTCTAAACACACTATCATTTCCGTATACAGAACCATCCACCTTGAAGAGATCGTTGCGTACAGGACATTTCAATAACACTTGTCCGTCCTCATCTGTTGGAATACTTATTGCGAAAACTTCTGTCTTACTCATGGTTTTCCACCTTTCAATCTAGATTTCCAAGCAGTTCTATGACTTGCTCAGGTCAAATAAAAAAAGACACCAAGATTTCTCCTGATGTATTCGTTCCTCATATACAACAGAGGGGTGGGGTCCGAACTAAGAATTATTCATAATACTTTTAACGTGGTTGCCTCTAAAAATATATATTTTTTTCTATATACTGGCGGATGTTGCAAATTTCGCCCGACCGGTGTGAGCCTTTCGCTTGAAACAGTGTGAGCATGTTGGGCCACCGGTATGATACTATTACTTAGGCGGTGTATGTACTACTGCAAATATCTCCCGGTTTCAATTGCAAGGGCTAAAGCCGGCGCCAATGCGCCCCATTGACCCCAGAATCTATTTGCAGTTAAGGGTAATCAAGCAGGCAATGACATAGCCTGCTTCCGCTCGCAATAAAACACACTGGTGATGTAATCCGAATACACCACTGATGTGAGAATGGCATTCCGTTTATCCGAAATGTGCAGATGTCACATTATGTTACATTTTTCAATAAAATGAATAAAAGCCCAAGTAATAGGTCTCCCTACCACTTAGGCTCTTATGGATATTATTGATAGTATTAGTTTTTGTTCTCATTCAGTATTTTTTTTATAGACTTACCATTTCCATCTTTCCAAGCAGACAGACCATCAGTACTTCTTCCTGTAACAAAATTACCAGCTGTAGAAGGGCTCTTAAAAACAATATCTGTAAGCAAGATATTCTCTTTTACTTTTCCCTCTCTAGCCTTCTTTATCGCTCTTTTACCTTTAAATGTAGGCGCTTGCGAAATATCCGCTGAAACAATCGAACCTTTTAAAACTACTGTTTGATTTGTTTTTAAATTATATTCTGCAACAGCAGCTACATCTGCTTTTTTATTTTTTAAATATACTAACACCCTATTCACCTCCTAAATCAAACCAAGCATTTGGTTCATCATGTATATTAGTCTGTAATTTACCTTTAAATGCTTGATTAAAAATAGCCAATTTAATAGGTTCTATCTTATCAAGCCCACCACAGAGTTCATTTGCTAAATCAAGTTTTTCTATAAAACCTTTAACTCGTTCCACAATCCTATGTTGTTCATTAATTGGAGGAATAGGAATTGGATGACCTTTAATTATTTCTTGAGAAATGTTAGGTTGAGCTCCACCCTTACCTTTTTTTATAAATGCATTCTTTTGAGAAATAGCATAGTAAAAAATATATTCATAATCCACAAAATCCGAAGCGACCACACAAGCACAGGCTTGATTTGTTGTTGCTTCAACTCCCATTATCCCAACCTGTCCTATAGTAGCACCATACATAGCAATCATTACTGTATTTATCGGAAATATCTTTGCACTAGATTTATCAATGGCTAATTCCGTTATCTTTTCTTCGGTATCATAAATAATACAGTTTTTTAATTCTCCAGTCTTTATCCATGGAATATTTCCATTATAATACTCATCGTGGCTTCTTGAAGGAGTACCTCCAGACCCCCATTGACCTATGTTACCCATAGTAGTCCAAAACCAATTCTCTGGAACATCATATGGTTCATCAGATTTAGGCAAAATAATATCTTTATATTTCTTTATTTCTATTTTTTTCTTAGCCATTTACTGTTCACCCCCTAATAAAGTTAATTCATTAATAACACTTTTTAGTAAATCGACCGCTTCCTCCAAATCAGAGATAATCTGCCTACTGCTTTCTATTGGGTCTTCATCAATATCAATTACCTTTTCACTATTTATCAATCCCACATCAAATATATTACCCGCTTCTTTAATTTCATCTATTGAATAACAATTCCAGCGTTTATCATTAACTTTGCTTCTATCTTTTGCTAAAAAAGCCTTTTCAAAGTCAGAAAAATCTTCTCTAGTAATAGGGTTTTCAACCAATGTAAAATGCATATCCGTTCTCAAGTCATAGTACCATATACTTTTTGTGTTACTACTATCAGATATTCCTCTAGTAAAGAACAATACATTTGTTTTTATAGCTGGTTTATAGAATATACCCGTTGGCAATCTTAATACTGTATGTAAATTACATTTTTCCATCAAATCGTTTAATATTGTTGTTTCAGTTGGGATATCTGGTATTACAACAGCTGCTCTTGCTTTTCCGCCCTTATTTAAACTTCTATAGATATGCTGCAAAAAATTCAATTGCTTGTTTGATGATTCAAAAGTAAAATCATCTCGGCTTGCTCTTTCTCCACCTTTCTTTGTACCAAAAGGTGGATTCGTAAGAACAACATCAAATCCATTCATCTGCTTACCCTGATTTGATAATGTATCACAAAGATAAATCTTACCTTCGATATCATGAAGCATTGCATTCATAAGAGCCAATCTATGTGTTTCATGTACAAGCTCTCCTCCTGTAAAGGCTTCCCTTTTCTGGAATATTTGCTGTTCTGAATCAAGAGCAAACAAATCATCAGTATGAGCCTTTACATAAGCATCTGCCGCAATCATAAAACCAAATGTTCCGCATGCTGGGTCGTTACATCTTTCTCCTGGTTGTGGAGCAATAAGTTCAGTCATTACATCAATAAGCACTCTAGGCGTGAAGTATTGACCTGCTCCTGACTTTTTCTCATTAGCGTTCTTTTCCAGCAATCCTTCATAAAGATTTCCCAGACCTTCCTCTTTTGCAGAATACCAGTCAAGGTCATTGATATTGGTAATAATCTTCTTTAGGTTTGCAGGTTCTTCAATATTGCTTCTTGCTCCTGAATAAATTTCCTGAATACGTCCAGAGCAGTTTTCTCCCAACTCACGAAGCAATTCCTCATAGAATTTCTTCAAAGCAAGTCCATCTTTTTCTGCTAATCTATCCCAACGATACTTCTCAGGAATCTTATCTTCGGTTCCTGTTTCCTTAGCCATCTTCAAAAATAAAATATAAGTAAGTTCTGTAACATACTGATGATATGTAATACCATCATCTCTAAGAACATTACAGAGATTCCATAATTTTGCTACTATTTCCTGATTTGTCATATATCATTCACTCCTTGTAATTTATGCTGAATACATATATCCATTGATTTCATCAATGAACTCGTCTAATTTCTGTCCAAACGCTTTATTTACTGCATTGTATCCGCCCTTATTCTTAAACGCTTCTGAATCAAACGTTTCTCTATTCAGAACCACTTCTTTAAGTAGCTGAGCTTCGATTCTGTCTAACCATCCCAACTGAATCTTGCTAAGTTCTGGATGATTTGCTTTCGTCTTTGCAATCGCGTTATGAATACGGTCATCTTTACTAATCAATGCATCACCGATACTACACTGACGAATAAAACTAATAATATCAGCAGCAATATCCTCATTAGTCATTTCTTTCCATGCAGTTTGAAGCCTTGTTTCGCTAAAATGTTCTCTAGCAAGAATGGTCTTCAATTCCTTAAGTGCCTTTCTTGTCAATTCCTTCGGACGTGTTGCAACTATATTAAGAGCTGCAATTTCATTAAGATTATTATCAATGAAATCTCTAAACTCCTTTAAATAATCCTCAGGCTTAGTTGCATTACCATATCCTCTTGTATGACTGGTAAGCTTGTCCTCTTCATCACTAAGGAATTTTTCTCTTTCCTTCGGCATTCTACGAACATATTCTAATGCCTGCTTGTTGTTTTTAACTGTTTCAATAGCTTTATCAACTGGCATTTTATGAAGTTTCTCCACAAATTGTTCCGGCGTTAACCCTCCTGACAATTGTTCAAACTGTTCTCTATATTCGTCACTCATCTGCGACATATTCCTACGCATTTTTGCAATGATAAGGTCAATCTGGTTCTTTCTTGCTCTGTCTGAATCTAACGAATCAATACCGTTAATCAAATCATCAAATGTAGTAGAAGGGTTTGCTACTACAGGCTTCATCGTAGAAACTGGTTCTAACGCATTGTAAACACCTACTGCATCATATATTTCAAAATGAGTCTTGCCGATTTCAGGACATAATCTGGTAGCTCTACCAAGCATCTGTTCAAACAAAATTCTTGAGCGGATTCTTCTCATGAATACAAGATTCACAATTTCCTCTACATCAATCCCTGTAGTCAATAAATCTACCGTAACAACGATGTTTGGATATGTTTCGTTCTTAAACCTACGAATCGCTTCCTTTATTTTTACAGGATTACCATTCTCAATTGAGCCAGTAATCTTCATGACTGCTTCTTCAGAAATACCTAAGTCTGTATAATAGTCCTTAAGAATCTGGGTAATCATATCAGCATGAGCATCATCTACTGCAAAAATAAGAGTCTTTCCTTTTTCGTTAGGGTCGATATCCTTAGCAATCTCCGCTAATACAGTTTTATTAAAGTTCTCATTTACAACACGTCTATTGAAATCTTCAACCTCAAATTTCAAATCATCTTCCAACTCAGAACTATTCGTTACTGTATTCGTTACAGGGTCATATATAGGAGCTGTTGTTCCTTTTTCAAACTTGATACCTTCCTCAGATAACTTCGTTTTAATGAGATGAGGGGCATCATGGTCAACCAAATATCCATCAATAACCGCAGTACGATAATCATATGAATATACCGGCTTACCAAAAATCTCTGTGGTATGAAGGGCTGGTGTTGCTGTTAATGCAATCTTTACAGCGTCAAAATAATCAATAACCGCTCTGTATTTACTACGGAAATCATCCTGATCACGATACTGAACTTCATCATCGCCCATTTCCTTATCAAGGATATATCCTCTATGCGCCTCGTCAACAATAATCAAGTCATAATCAGATACACCAAGGCTCTTCTCGGATTCATTATACATAATACGTTTTACAAGGCTTTGCACAGTCGCGATGTGTACTCTGGTATCCTTTTCAAAATCTTTATCCTCTAAAGATTTCACATCATACATCTGATTCAAAGTAAGCAATTCTTTAAGCTTAACTTCCTTGAAAGTATCCATTGTCTGGTCACCAAGAGATGTTCTATCAACCAGATACAGGATTCTCTTAAATCTTCCTGCATCCAAGAATCTATATATCATTCCAAGTACAGTTCTCGTCTTTCCAGTTCCTGTAGCCATTGCAAGAAGCGCAGTTGGCTGATGGTCTGCTATCGCCTTTTCAGCAGCTTGAATCGCTTCAATCTGATAATAACGAAGATTCAATCCATCAGGGTCCTGTAATACTTCATATCCTGTAGAAGCTAATTTCTTATCAGCCTCTACAATATCTTTTTCAAGTGCCTGCTCGACACCTTCTGGTGTAGGCCATCCCGATAATGCCTTAGGAGCATTAAATGACTCTCTGACATCTAAGAACCAAATTCCAGACATTTGCTCATACTGTTTGATATAAGGTCTACCATTGGTAGCGTAGAGGAACGGAGCCATATATGCACCAAACCTGTTGATTACATATTTCTGATGTTCGGGTTTAATCATCTTAGCATAATCTTTACACTGACCATCTAAAACAGAAGAAATATTGGTATGTTTCTTCTTCGCCTCCACAATACCTACAAGTTTTTCTCCAATGAATAATGCATAATCCGCATAACCATTATTTCCAAACTTTGAATCTGTAGGCCATTCAGCAATAGCAAGGTTCTTCCCCTTTGTTGGTCTTGTTCCCTTTGAATAACGAATCTCATTCGTATCTACTTCCCAACCACATTTACGAAGCTGATCATCAATTAATTCTCTTGTCTGAGCTTCGGTTAATTTCAGAGCAAGGGCTTTTGAATATGCAACTGCTCTACGATTACTATCAGCCTTACCCTGCTGCTGGATAGTCTGTAATTCAATAAGAAGCTGCTTATTTCTTGCCTCTAGTTCCTTATTTTCCTGCTCCAAATCCTCAAGATTTACAACCATATCAACAGGAGCTACATATGGTTCAGGAACATAATTGTAATCTCCATATGTCTGCATGAACCAAACACATAAATCATACAAAAGCTCCAAATTACTTAATGCTCTTCCCCCTTCATCTGCGGCATTATGTGCAGCATTATTTCTATCTTTTCTAAGGATGTATAAAGTATTCTTAACCTCATATGGAAGCAAATCATTCTGTTTCAACAGACGGATTCTATTTGCATGTGTATTATCATATTCAGGCTCAGCAATACCATCATAAGCCAGCATATACTTTACCATCACTTCTGAAAGCATTCCCTGCTTAATAACTGAAGTATTAGGGTCAGAGTAAACATATTTTTCAGACAAATCACCAAGCTTAGCAAGATCAGTCCAATGTGATTCTAAGAATGTAAAATTACTCATAATCAAGCCTCCTTTACAAATCGACTACGTACTTTACCAAGCTCCTTATCAATGACTCCCAGTCTTTGTAGTAGTACATTATAGTTTTCAATAAACTTTGCGTTATCTTCTACAACAATGCCTTCTCTTGCTTTAAGTGTTACATACTGTGTTGTACATAAGTTATATCCATTTTCTGCCGCTGTTTCTTTCGAGATAGTATTGGATACACCCTCAATAACTTCACGATTGCGGTAGATCTGAACAATACGTTTAACATTTTCATCGGTTACGGTTACCGTATTTTTATCTTTGGTACAGAACTTTTTTGCATTTATCATCATGACTTCAGATTCAGTTCTATTTTTTTTAAGAACAACCAATGCTGTTGCAACTGATGAACCCGGCAAAATGCCATTAGGTAATTCTATGATTGCATCGATATATGAATCGTCTACAAGGCTCTTTCTAACTTTGCCCATTCTTCCTGATTTGAACAACATCCCCATTGGAACAAGTACCACCGCAATACCACCATCCTTAAGAGATGCCATCGAATGTCTTAAAGCTAAACTTTCAGATTCCAAACATTCTCGATATATGCAGTTTCCTTCAGGAATGCTTTCCATATATCCTTTATCATATTTGAGTGAAAATGGTGGTTCGCAAACCACTCTATCATACTGTCCCTTTAATTCGATTGGATTATGTAATGAATCCGCACATCTTACTTTTCCGATTCTGTTACCACTTAATACAGATATAATTGCTGCAATACCAATTGATGAGATACTCATATCCTGCATAAATACCTCGCCTTTTCCACTAGATACTTCATTAACTGAAATACCTGTTCCGCAATATGCATCGTAAACACTCATTCCATTCTGAACATCCAGTAAGGCTTTTTCTAGTTTAGTCAAAGCTATATTGGTTCCAAATTCACAACCTATTCTACCTGCTGATATCATCATCTTATTCACAATAACTAATGCAAGCTGATAGCAACTTTCTGATGATTCCATATCCAGCTCATTTAAGTTTTCAAATAAGATTCTTACATTTTCAGAATCAGCCCTACCAAATACCTGGTCAAATGATTCAGAAATAACTCCTGCATCCAAACCAAGTTCCAATTCAATTTTTCTAAGGTAGTCCAAAACATCATTCGGCTTAACAAGCTTACCATATGTTAATGATAAATAACCTAAAGAATATTTTTCATCATATGAACAGATGTCTTCCTTTTCATATTCGATATGCTTTAAAAGAATTCCATATAGCATAATCTTATAAAGTTCTGATATTTCAAAAGCTCCACGTAGCTTATCCGCTAAACGCCACAATCGTTCAATCTGTTTATTATTCATTGTCAATGCCCCTCCTTAATACTTGCTAATACAATATTCTCCATCAGCTTTGTTTCATTATTAATCATTTCTTGAAGAGTAGCTTTCTTTTGTCCACTAAGCACAAACGCTTTTCCGATATCCTGCATGTCTTTCATATTAAGTTCAGGCACTTCTAATGCTCTGATATCTGTAATTTTAATCATTGGTCTTGTTGAACCTACAACCTTTTCAGTAAGCTCATCTCTTACATATGATGAATTAAGAAAAGCTGATAAATATTGAGCATCCATCTTATTTTCATCTGTAATTCTAATTGCCGCACAGAACGACGGAATCGCAATTCCTGCATCTTCCGCATTTACATATGCTGCGTCATACGGTGTAGAAAGTTTGATTACTACATCACCTTCATGTGTGTACTTATCATCGTCAATCTGCTTGCTGAGTTCAGCATCGCCTAATTCCTCTTTCACGATTACACCTGATGAAATCGCTTTAGGAATTAGAACCTTAACGTTTTCAATAACTTTTTCACCGGCATCCTTATCTGCTGTTACCCTTGTCATAATTTGTCCTGCCGTTACGCTTGCTATATTTTCTAATGTCATGTGAATTACCTCCAATTTTGTTATGAATATCTATATGTTTCAAAGCGACAAATCTTTCTGTTAATCCTTTTTTATTATACCTCCTTTTCAAATGTTTGTAAAGTTCATGTCTCTTTTGTAATTGAAATATCTATGACGTACCGTTTTTATATCCACAAGTTGTCACAACGCAAATAATATGTCAAGTGATAAATTGAAATAAGTTTTACATTCTGCCATTTTTAATAATAAAAAAGCCTTGAAAATGAATTTCTATTCATCTCCAAGACCTGTTTTTTAGAAACATATTACATATTCTACTATTAAATTAAGTCAAAAAACTGCAAGCATTTTGCAAGCACAGAAAACGGGAAACCCCATTTTATAAGGCTTCCCGCTATTTTCACATCACTCAAACTCTACTCCATTCTCTGTAGCATGGTGTAAAGTTGGTGTTGTACAGACGTCAGATTTACTACTATTTTTAATTTTTTCCTATCCTGCATCTCGTTTCAAAACTTTTTAGAACCAATCCAGAACCACGGTACTGTTATAGAACCAGAGATATTTTACACTCTTATAGCCTTAGAAGAAGCTTGTCTAATGTATCATTCCACCTGTTAAGTCTTGACACACACTTTTGTAATTTGTCTATATACACCTGTTTGTCAACCCCTAAAATATCCAATAAAATTCTACGATATAATAAGCTTAATTTTAAAATATACAGAACAGATTCATTTCCATTAAAATACTTCTTTTTCTGATTCCGCTTTATGTGCATTATACGAACACGGCTGTTTATCATTGTAGATAAAAATTCTTTTTCATTTGCTTCCATTTCTCTTTCAAAAATATCCTTACCGTATTCTTCAATCAATGCTTTAACACATTCCTTCAAACTCGTTCCGTTACCTGGTTTCAGTTTCTGAAATGAACCCGTATAGACTTTTAATACTTCTACTAATGTTTCGGCTAATTCAATTAAAAAGGCACACTTAACATCTACTGTTATTTTAGTATCTCCCATAGCATACAAATACATTTGATGTGCTATGTCTAATTCTTCTAGCAACTGTTCCCATTTGTCATATAAATCAGAACTAAGTACTTCATCAAATTCAAGTAACTTATCTACCTTATAGCTTACTAAATCAGCAGATTTAAAATATGTCAATCTTTGGTGCATTAAATTGTTACCAACACTTTTCAGCATACTCTTCTCTGTGTCAGATGAATCCGTAAACTCTAAATTTCCTAAATTTAGAAATTGACCATCAAATATCATTAGCAATCTTTCAATTTTCGTAAATACTCCATATAATTCAAATACAGAAGTATCTTCTGATGCTTTAATTGAAATCTTTCGATAGCCACACTGTTCTACTTTTATAAAAAATTTATTATCACTCGTTTCAAATTCAGCTACGTACGGACCACCCAAGATTATATTGTCATTTATATATGTACCTATTACCATTTTACACTTTGCTAATTTTTCCATATATCATCCTCATATTTCAAAGGGGGGGCTGTTCAACAGCCCCATGGGAATTGAAGGAGTCGAACCTTCCAGAGTTCTCATGTCTTGTTAATCTCCATTTTTCGCACAGCTCCCGCATATGCTTGCTAAATTCCCGAAATCTCTGTTGCCCACCATAATGCTCTTTACATTTATAATCATTGCCATAATCGCACCTCCAGATAGTGTAAATTTCAATTGAAAGTTACCTTTAATCTTTTGAGAATATATGACAGAGCAGCATGCTAAAACTCCAACTAACAATCCTAGCCATGACAATTTTATATCAAAATATCTTGTAAATTATACTGTTGATATGTTTGGACATCAAGCCGGCTCAGCAACCGTTATCGCTCTCCGAACCTGCTCTATTGACAGTTTTGTGGTTCGCGAAATCTTATCAAGATCATGTTCGCCTTCTGACCACAAATTCAGTGCTATATCCATTCTTGCCTTAACATCAGCGTCATCACGCTCTCTGTCTACAATTTTCTGCATCGTTTCACACATTTCAGTCACTCCTTTCGGTTCTTCCTTAAAATATCTGACTCTTTCTGCAATCTTAGGATTGTGCATCTCACGATAATCTTTACAGTTAAAATCATGCATTAGCCATCCTACTTCATCGTTTCCTCTATAAGAACCATTTACATAAACAATATGTGCTTTGTCTCCGAACAGTTCTCCTGTTTCCTGTATGGTTCTTTCTATGGTATATACCGGAAGTCCTCCCTTTAAAACATCATTAGATGTAATAAAGATAATGTATGTCTCCGGCATTTCTTTATATTTTTCTCCTGCTGTGGTAAGCCTTGAATCAAATAATGCACTGTTAAGTCTGGCTCGTTCAGGAACAGCTCCGCTATCATCCTGCTGGACTTCAATATCATACTGTTTTCCTGTAGCATCATTGGCATATATATCAAGTCTCACAGATCGTCCAAACAGATTTCCTATTGTCAACTGTGTAACTGATTTTATCACAGATAAATCATTTCTCTTTAATATTATTTTCAAAAGCTCTTCTGTACATTCTAAATCGCCCGAAAAAACCTGCGTCATAAAAGTATCATCCATTAATGTAAATTTGTTAATAGCCTCCATACGCTCTGTATTCTTTTCTTCCAGATTTAATACCTGCATTTTCTCACCTTCTTTTCTATATTATATCTATTATCTGGTTTTTGCACAACTACATTTTTGCCCGTTACATCCCTTTCTCGACCTGTTTTTCTTTTCCACTGATATCCTTTCCAAGTGCCTCACAATACTCCTGAATCTCCTGCTGTTCTTTCCAATGCCTGTTATCGGAATCTGGCTTCTTATCAAATAAATAAGCAGCTCCATTCAGAATATCCACCATTGTAATCATAAACGCCAGATAATCATCTTTCAGCTCCTTGTAACTTTCTCCAGACATGGAGAAATCACCGGACAGAATCTGCTCGGTGATCTCTTTCATAACAATCTGTGTTTCTCGTAATTCTTCTACAAGGTACTGTACACGCTGCTTTGTTCCCACTACAACAATATTGGAATAGATACAGCTTCTTGCAATAAAATCTTTCTTATACAACCCGCTGGCTTTCACACGTTCTTCAATCATTGCCCGTTCCCATTGCGTGGGACGAAACGCTATTGTTGGATTGCTGTGTTGTCCTGGCATATTTTTCTGCTCCTTCCGTTAATTTTCATCCGTTTCCGCTAACTTCTCCAACTGATCCGCCAGCTTTCGTGACTGATCTGGATACAAATGAGAATATGTAGATAATGTTGTCTGAATCTTTTCATGTCCCAGTCTGTCCGCTACCAGATTAGGCTGTGCCCCTAGCTTCGAAATCAGTAAGCTGGCATGAGAGTGCCGCAGATCATGTAAGCGGATTCTTTTTACCCCTGATAACTCAACACCTCTCTGTATTTCATGCTCCCAGTACGCTTTTGTTGTATTCTGGAACAGTCTGTCTTTTGCCATGAGGCCATACAGCCTACCTGTGTACTCCCTTAACTCCGTTACCAGAAAATCCGGTAATGTGATGATTCTCTTTCCTTTTTTTGTTTTCGGATCAGTAATCACATCTCTGTTCCCGATTCTCTGATAGGACTTAGTTATCCTGAGCGTTTTTTCTTCTTCGTCAAAATCTTCTAATGTAAGAGCCAGCAGCTCTCCAATTCGACAGCCTGTCCAGTATAAAATCATAAAACCACAATAGGAAGTTGGTTTATCTTCCATGCAGGAAATAAACTGCTCAAATTCATCCTGTGTCCAGAAATTCATCTCATCTGCTTTACTTTTCCCAATAGTTCCTGCCTGACGGCATGGATTTCTCGAAAGATCATAATACTTTACAGCATAGTTAAAAATGCAGGAGAGCTGATTATTCACAGTGCGCAAATATGTCTGAGAATATCCTTTCTTCAGTAACGTGTTCTGCCACTCCCGGATATCTGCCGCTGAAATCTCCGAGATATTTCGATTTCCAAAGTAGGGCAAAATCTTTAACTCTACAATGTAATCCTTGCTTCTCATGGTGTTCTCACGCAGACGCTCCTTCATATCATTCCTGTATATCTCCCAGAAAGCCTTGAAATCCATGTTCAGATTGTGAGCCTGTTGCATTGTAAACTGATTCACCCATGCTACTGCTTCTCTCTTTGTTTTAAAATTTCGTTTGTGCTTCTTCACGCTTTTCCCAGTCCAGTCCTTGTAATAGAACTGAACATCCCATAAGCCTTTCTCGTTCTGTTTTACTGTCAATTATATTGCTCCTTTCTTTCCCAGAGACCGTTACAGTCTCTGGGACACTTGCTGACTACGCTTCTTTCTCTGCTAATCCATAGCAACGTTCTTCCAGATATTTCTTTGGAATCTTCCCTGCAATGGTAATAAAACCTTTCTGTTTGAGTTCTTCGTTCAGCTTTCTTATAAGCGTGTAACTCTTGCTTTTGCTGATTTGTAAAACCTGTTCTACTTCATCTACACCGTAATACATGCTCTGCATATCATGATCTCCTCTCCTGCTTCGCTATTACACACATTGTTTTTTCTGCAATATTTTCTGTATTGATGTATTGCTTACATTGTTGCCTTTGGGACACTATACGACACATCTCCCTCTGTTCTGGAACAGTTGAATTAAGCCTCTGTCCGAATGGTATTTCAACTACATGACACATCTCTTTTTGTACCGCAGGTTCGACTCTTTTTGCCTTTCTTGGTGCATAGCCCATCTCTTCTCTTTCTAAATTCTGCTTTTTAATTTCCGATTTGTTATACATTGTGTTCTGAAAATTTTCTTCTCTGTTTTCTGTTCCATCTGTTCCATTGTTCCACTCGTCTTTCTCTGTTTCTTTATACTCCGCATTATTATCAGCATCATTGTCAAATGCCTCTTGCTCTTCACTTTGCCAGAAGTCTTCCTCTGAGATTTCATAGATATCAGAGGTAAGAATTTCTTCATTAAGTTCTGCTTTTCTCAACGCAGCACTGCCAAAAGTCTTCAACAGTGCTAAATCTGACGGGCTTTGTGAAAACTGTTTTCCTGTTATTACATTCAGCGTTTCCAGCATTAAATGGAAATGCAGATGCTGTGTATTACAATGAATGTATGCACAGGTTACATATCCCATTTTGCTGAAGTACAGTTCATATTCTTTTTTCACCGCTTCCAGTGCTTCTTCTTGCACTCTGCGATGTTCTGGATTTTGATCCCAACAAGCCGCAAGAGATACTATCATCTGCTTGTATTGACGTTTACAGTCCTCTTTTCCGTATAAACATCGGTTAACCCATGTTCTCTTCTGGAAGCGTTCCGCACTTTCTACGATCTTAACCATCTCTTTTCCAGATTTTTTAGGATTAGATATGTACTCCAGTGTCGTCCTGAATTTTTTTCTGCCTGCTTCCTTCACATTTATCATCTTCAAGATTGCCATCTTCCATCTCTCCTTCTTGAAAAACTTTATAAATTTCGTCATACAAGGTATCACATACCTGCATTATTTTCGTTTTTATCTCTTCATTAAAATCAGAAGAGTTCAAAAGAGTGTCTATTTTTTCAAGTTCCAGAGCGATTTTGGTTCCATCTTTAAGTATCACACGCTGCATGCTTTCCGTAAGCAACTTTCTTACTACAGCACTTTTTTTCATCTGACTGTTCTCGACTAAAGCTTCAATTTTTTTATCTGTAGCCGCATCGATTCTGACGTTGAGCATTTTCATCTTCTCTGCCATGATTATCTCTCCTTCTCTGATTTTTCGTCTGACAATACGGTATCTTGCCTTTTGTCATACATCTTTTCATTATCCTCTTTTAACTGTACCCCTTCAAAACATACCTTCGGAGATTTCTTTCCAAGGCGTCTCTTTGTCGTTCCGATTCTGATACCTCTCTGCGAAGCTGTCAGTAAGGTTCTGAATGTCGTCCTGTCAATATCCGGCAATGCCTGTTCCACAGCAAATTTTTGATATGCTCCGTACACATCACTGATATGCACCATGTATTCTGTGTCAAATTCCAGACAGGATTCCATAAAATAATCTATTGGATTTGAGACCTGTTTCAGTGTTGCCAAAAGCTCCTGTTCATCTTGCAATGGTATAAACGTCTTATTTCTTCGGACAAATTGAGCAAGGGCTTGCAACGCATACTGCACAATGATGTCTCGTTCCTCCCATAAGCGATCTTCAAGCCCATTATCACGTTCTTCTTCTGCAACTCCATATTCAAAACGAAGAATATGCATTCGTTCTGTCAAAGCATCTGAACCATCGACCTTAACAAAGGTGGGAAGTGTATTACCTGCAAAAAGCAGTTTCGTTGTAATTATTCCGCAAAACGGCTGTGAACCTTTCCGTTCCAGATCTATCCGGTCTCCACCTGTAACACATTTGAATACATCAAGTGCTCTTCCAGGTAGTGCAGAACTCGGTACCTCTCCGCTGATATTCAACGTCTTGCCATACATTTCTACAGGACTGAATTTCTGAGCAAAGTTTGCAAGTGATACGTTACTCACTTCTCCTTCTCCTACCAACCGTTGTATAAACCGGAGAATAACCGATTTTCCACAATTAGCAGGACCTAATAGAAAAATGGCTTTCTTCACGCCTGTAATATCTGAAATGCAATATCCTATGATTTCATATAAAGCTTCTCTTTTTTGCAACAGATTATCTTTGCCAAACACCTTCTCGCAGAACTTCTGAAAAGCAGGTGATCCCGGTGGTGTTCGTCTGGAAGGCTTTACTGGTATTTTTCTGGCAAACAACATTTCTCCGGAAATGTGTTCATCATCAATTCCACCTTGCTCTACATTCCAAATTCCTGCATCAGTCATTAAATACCCAGAATGCCTAAAATCTTTTTCATCCTTTTGTAAATCAGGATCAGTTTTTAATGTCTGTATAAAGCCATTCATTACAGAAGCATTCAGATAAGGCTGCCATTCTTTGTCTGCAAAAAGATTTCTGATATATATTCCTGCCGTACTGTTAGATACCACAGGCCATGTGTCATCTTCATCCTGAATACGAAGTTTCATGTTATCTACACAGATAACTCCCGTGTCTTTAATCAGCCGGTAAACCTCTGCTCTGTCAATTTTCTCTGGTACTTCTTTTTTGATGATATTCTTTTGCATTGTTCTTCCTCCAATATACTTGCTTTTATTATCTAAACCGGTTTTGATGACTCAAGCATATCATGGACAAAATTCAGCGTCATTGTAGTTTTTTTTTATTTTTTCTCCCTTGACATAAGTGAACACCATCAAAAAAGGTAGGGCATTAAGCCCTACCACAACTACTGTTTATCACATTTCTATTTCAATTTTCTTTTTTGCTTCTTCTAATAATTTCTCCCCTTTTATTTTTTCCGGCACATCTTCAGTCATTAAACAGTCAAACTCACGATTTATAAGTCTTTGTTTTATATCCGCATATAAATTCTTAAGAATCTTCTCCAATTTCTCGTCGTCTCCTTTACGAAGTAATACATTTCCATCGACAGGTACTCCAACACATTCCTTAATGATTAATAATGTATCTTCTTCAACCTGAACTAAATTTACTCCTACAAGCTTTACCATCGTCTCCAGATCCAAATCTTTTTTTGTTATCTTCTTATATTCTTTTATATCTTTCATGAAATCTTGATCTTCTTCGCATTCCTTTAACACAGCTTTTTCAATATTTTCATTATTGTAATTATTTAATATTCCTATGAATCTGCCATTTATCCATGATTCTTTTATAGCTTTATATCGTTCTCTTTTTTTGATATATATCATACGATTTCTCAGCATCCATGCCTCATCAATGTCTTTTTCTATTTTTTGATTTATCTCACCTAACCATATTGTGTTTTCTTTTTCTGAAAGGGACAAATCATTATGTCTATCTATATTAACTTCCTCAAGATACTTTAAGAATTTCCCAATCCATTTAAAGCTTTCTTGATACGTCTTTCTTTTTTGATGACTAAATTTTTTATCCGCAGCATGCATAATTTCTTTTGCTTCTTCTTCTGAAATCCCTACATCTGCAAATAACCTGTAAAAACAATCCATACATATAACAATTAATTCATTAGCCGCAAAATACTCCCTTAACTGTTCTGTTACACTAACTTCTGCGAATGCATTATACTGTCCATCTTTTATTATTTGTTTTACAAGCCTTTTTGTAGCTTCTGGCTTTTCTTTTCCTCTGATCTCTTTTTCATAAAAAAACAGTACATTTGCCAGTTCTTCTGTTCCTTCTTCTGTAAAAGTCCATTTCCCGTTTTCTTTTAAGCGATCTAATTTATCAGTTGTTAGCTCTAAGGCCTCTGCAATCTCATCAAAATACCCTTTATGCCTTCTCATACATGATTCTTCGTTTTCTTTCAGTATCGTATTTTCAGCAGCACCTTCTTCCTTCATTTCTTTTTCTAATAGTTTATGTGACACATCTTTGAATGTATTCATATTCGCACCTGCCTTAACTATTTTTATTTAGCAAAATCGTAGCATATAGTGTGCTCTATCACAATATAAACCCTGTAAAAAATAGAAGGAATTACCATTTTTGATAACTCCCTCTATTTCCGCTTATATTTTTCGATTACTCGTTCTGTTTATTGTAAAATAAAATTACCCAAAGTTGCAAAGTAAAAATGGACAAAGTTGCATGTTCATTTTGGACAAAGTTGCAAAACATTGGATGAGCGGTTCTTAGGAACGGTGTAGCGCCTAAGTGGTAGCCACCAAGTGTGAACCTTCAAAAAGATCCATTGCAGACATTATCAAAAACCATTAACCTTATCTTTGTTGTAGCAAACAAATATAGATAAGGAGGAAAGGAGAATGTCAACTACAATGGATCAGATACATCATATCAGAGATATGTATTATCAACAAGATAAAAACATTTCTCAAATAGCATCTGAAACGGGTCTTAATCGCAAGACCGTCAGTAAATACGTGGATATGGAGGATTTCAACACCCCATCCCCCACACCGTCATCCGAGGAAGAGCATGAATCCAAGCTCGACCCATTCAAGCCGCTTATTGACGAATGGCTTGAAGCCGACAAACTCGCACCGAGAAAGCAACGCCACACAGCAAAAAGGATATATCGAAGATTACGGGATGAAGCCGAAGGCTTCAACTGCAGCTATCGTCTCGTTGCACTATACGTCGCAGAAAAGAAAGAGGAATTCCGATTGAAAAAGACGGAGGGCTATAATCATCTACACGTCAGATTTACTCCACAAAAATAAAATCTGTCGAACAGCCAGACATCTGCCTGACTGTCCAACATCAATAATTGTTATGCTGCAATTTTTAATTCCTGTGTGTCCCTGCTATAGGTGTACACATGATTCGATAAGTAATCTTCCGGAAGAACTACGGATGCATTGGCATCTCTAACCATCTCCGCACACGCTTCACAATCTCCAGTGTACTGATTTTTCGGTAACACAATCAGTTCATGCAGGGAGCTTGGCAGGATAATCATATTTCCAAGGCTCTGGCTGATCTTCAACAATTCCTTTTTTAACAGAAGAACAGAAGCTCCATAATGACGACTGGTATTCGTCAGGACATACATCGGAAATGGGGGGTCCGCCTCCTTCTGAAGCCATAATGGAAGAATTTCCTTCATGTTTTTAAAGAAAACCTGATTGGATGTTTCCATATTTTCCATTCCGGTCATGTACAGTTCATCTTCTGAAATCCCCCAAGTGCCCAGATAGTTATTCTTAACGTCAATGGTCTCTAATTCATCTTCGTTTTCACTGATCTTTATGTAATATACCACTGCAAAGTCCAGATAGAAGCGGTGTGGCATATCTGCCAGCAGTTCCATATTCTGTTCTGCATTGATAAGCTTTACACATATTTTGGATTTCATCTGATTCCAGTTCATCAGGTCCGCAATCTTGATATCAGGGACATAGTTCATATGCTCCATGATTACATCGTAAACAGAATCAGAAACTTCTTTCAGTGAAATCTGAGAATGGATGAACATATTGTAATATCCGTCAAGATATACAACTGGCTGTGCCTGATCTTCCGTACCGGAAGTTGTGATTCCTACGAATACGGTACCATTATTTTTATGAATGGTAGTAGTCCATACCCTAAAATTCCCATCTGCTTTTTCTCTTACTGCAGATAATACCTGTTCTGCAAATTCATTTATCTCCATCATAATTTATCCCAACCTTTCTTTAAGCTGCTTTGCTCTTGGTTTTCTTTAAACTGTTAATTGCCTTCTGGCAGGTCTCTTCGGACATTTCCTGAATGCTCTGCACTTTATATCTCTTTAATACTGTATCCAGTGCCACGCCAGTCCGTTCCAGCTCCCTGTTGATAGACTGCTCATAATCCACCGCCTTTTCAACTCCCGAAAATGCTGTTATAGATTGCTTTTTACCTGCTTCTGCTGGAAACAGGCTGTATACAATCTGACCGTTCTGATTCGAAATTACAAGACCTGATATTTCTCTCTTTTGGTTATAATGAATCTCTTTTACCTTAAATTTATCGTAAGTGATGCATTTGTCGTTTTTCTTCTGAATGTTTACTTTAGTTGCCGGAATCCAGATGAAAGGGGCAGAATATAA
>ULWW01054637.1_pt1 | contig 31690 bp, 54 predicted proteins | sample 1960741 | NCBI WGS metagenome assembly ULWW01 (sample SAMEA4835823, study PRJEB28245) | human gut metagenome | biome: gut microbiome; material: fecal sample | place: Denmark | collected 2008
GGCGGCAAAATACTCAATGAACGAGGGATACATAGATTCTGAAACTTATGACTTGATTGAAAGAGGATCGGGATACATCAGTTACGCAAGAGGACAGACTCCATTAAGCATGAACGGTTTCCAGTTAATACAAGAGATTCTCCCGGCTATCGGTATATTCGTGAACACTATTGGTAATAATATAGGGAACATGGCGGATATATACCAGAGGGCGCAAGATAACGAACCGTTATCCGAGAGCCAACAGGATGCCGTTCGTATGGCTGCGGACTTTTTCGAACTAATGACTTTCATTATCCCGAACGTGTTGACGGCTAACGTCAGAACCGCTCTAAGAGACGAGGCGTCATTCCTTAGAAGACAGGATGCCGATGAAAAGAGATGGAATGACACGGGTAACGCTTTCAAGTCCAACGGGCTTGCATGGTAACTATATATTACGTACATTTATAACGAAAATAGAAGCGTATGGCTAGAAACACGAAAACGACATCAGTTCGCAGACCCATAATGAGGCCAGCAACTGCATCAAGAAAGATTACATGGGATGGTAAACCTAGAAGAAGTAGCAAGAAGAAATGAAATCTACGGTTAGACTTATAAAATTGGCTCCGATCCTGTTAAACATGTATGTAGCGATAGTTCTTACGCTATCACTCATGGATGTGGAGGTGGTGTCTTTTGATTATGTTTTAGGACATTCCGTTTACGTGGACATTATGCTATGGCATTTGTCGAAACGATTTAGATTTTGTTCATGGCACAGGGTATTAATAATCAACTTACTAATACAATGTGGCGTACAATTAATTGATGTATTATCAAATTACACGATTGAGTTCTGGACATTATTGAGTATTGCTTCGGTATCTGTTGTAGTATCAGCCGTAACTTCAACCATTTTATATTTCAAACATGGGTGCTGTAAAATTGACGAATCTAAGTAGATTGTTCAGGCACTTCGCCGACATGATTGATAATGGTTATTGTGACAACATCACGGAGGATGATATAGATGCAATGACCGAGGTACTTAAACCATACCTCAACGTTAAAGTAAATTATGAGCAAGCGAAGAAGATCACTGGTAAGACTGACAGTGCGTTTAACAGTAAAATATCAAGATGTGGACTCAAGCCAACGAAAGAAAGGCTTTATCGCTACATTGACATGCTTAAAATCAAACACAAGAAAGTTTGAGTGGTTAGCTAGTTTCATATTGGTAATTATCAAGTATGCCCACCCCCACCAAGGGTGGGTATCTTTTTTATTCCCCGATATGTAGAATGTGAATATCGGCTGATTATCAGTCGCCATGCAAATTTGCAGGGCGGTATATATTTGGTGTATCATTGTATATATCAAGATAAGTCATTGATACTCACGGTGCGTCGTGTTTCACTACGCCCGATATGGGAATTCCCATATCGCTTGATTATCAGCCGAAGTCGGGATTCCGACCACGTGTTATTCCCGAAACGGTTTTACCCGCTTCGGAAAGGGTGTCGTGATTCGATACACCCCTCCCTCGTGATTCCCGATGCAGGGGTCTCGATAAACATTAGTCCCTTGTCTGCCGTCGTGATAACCGACGTTAGATACCTGACCTCATAAATTCTGAGGGTAGCTGACATTACTGGTGGGGAGGGGAGGTGTACCCCGTTTCAGGGTATACTGTGAAATAAAGTATACCACACTATTTTAACTAATTTTAGCTTTTACTGATTATCAATAAGTTACGATAAAAACGGGAATTCCCGTTTTTATAAAATAGTGTGATTCAGTTAGTAACAATACATATATATTTTTTAATCTAAAAATTAGGTGAATATAAATATAATTCATATATTTGTGCAGATTAATTAATATATAAAACATGAAGACAAATGTTACAATGAAATCGAAAGACAGGGAATTATTCGGTGTCGTGATAAAGCAAGACGCGAAGAATAGTTTTTTATCCCTCACCGATCTTCAAGAAGCATACGCAGTCGGTAGGTTGAATGAAGGATGGAAGGATAAAAGAGTTAACGAGGTGTTATCTTCTAGGGATAATGCAGAAAGAATGTACTACATCCTAGAGAGAAGGAACATGACAAAGGGGATGGGATACCACGAGTTCATGAATATGGTAGAAGAGAAAACTCTTGTTAAAACATTGAAGTATTGTGGTGCTTATAAAACTACCGGGGGGAGGGAGAATAAAAAAGTTACATGTGATCCTTATATATGGGTACTTGTCGCTATGGAGATGAATCCAAAATTGTACGCTCTAGTGATAGATTGGTTGACAGATTCGTTAATCATTAATAGAATAGAAGTAGGTAATACGTACAATATTATATCTCGTGCTGCAAGTAAATTTAAGGATGTAGATTACGTGGTAATAGCCAAGGCATTGAATCATATAGTTTTTGGCAAACATGAAACATTGCTCCGAAACAATGCCACTAAAGAACAACTCAAAGAACTTGAGGATTTACAGAAAAAATTAGCATTTGCCATTGATATGGGATATGTCAAATCGTTTTCTGAATTAAGGAACGAGATGCTTAGAATATACGATGCTAAATATGGAACTCGTTTTGCAACACCAAAAATTAAATAAAATGGAAACGTACAAAGTATTTATAGATTATGTAGAAGGATCGGGAGAAGTTGAATGGAATTGTCCTCATATCCTCCTCCCCCACCCCGTGGTTACATCCTGTACTTGCTATCGAGATGCTTATGAGTGGGGGGGGGTGCAAAAGCTAAGATGTGGGTGTATAATAATTCTGATATGTTATCAAAAATAAAATAGTATGAACGAGATTATTAAAATTACAGAAGTGGATGGAGGACAATCTGTATTACTTGCAGAATTATTAAATGAACTTATACATGATTTACGTCCATCTTTATTAGGAGATATTGAAATTGAAGATGATGTAATATCTTGTGGAGGCGCATATTTCAATGATGTTGATATTTTGAATATGATTATTGAATACTCATCAAAATATCATACAAAAAAAATGCTCCCATTATTAGATATTATATATCATTTAGTTCCTTATTTATGTGAAGCAATTAGGGCAGACATTTACTATTGGTCTAGGGTTTATACGGAAACTAAAGATATTACGAGAACTTATCTTGTATATGATGAATTGAGTAAATTCACAAAAATAGGTAGATCGAATGACCCATATCAAAGATTTAATATCTTAAAATGCTCTAATCCTAGGATAAAACTACTAGCCATTGCGGATACAGATATTGAACTAAATCTTCATACTATGTTTAAAGACAAATTGGTAAAAGGAGAGTGGTATAACTTATCTAATGAAGATATAAATAAAATCATAGAAGATTTTAAATTTAAAAAGGTAAAATAGTAGCTCATTCAATAGGAAAGAAAGATGAAAGCGCTAACGATTAAACAGCCGTGGGCATCGTTGATAGTCCACGGGATTAAAGACATCGAGAACCGGACGTGGAGAACGGATTATCGTGGCCCGTTATTGATTCATGCCTCCAAGACGATATACGGTGGCAACCTGAAAGGGTTTCTCAATAAAGAACAGTTGGAAGCGGTAGGAGAAGGGTACGATGAAGTGGTGAGAGAGCAATTGACTCACGTGGGAGCTATCATCGGGAGGGTTGATATTGTTGATTGCGTGGTAGACCACGAGTCGGTGTGGGCAGAACATGATGAAGACTTCTTGAACGAGGTCGCCCCCCTCTACCCGTGTAGACCAAAGCGTACCGTGTACAACTGGGTACTTGCTAACCCGGTACAATTTGTGAAACCAATACCATGTTCCGGCAAGTTATCATTGTGGGATTTCCCAATAGAGAGATATGAAAAAATTTGAATACAAGAGGATATATCATGAGGTTGGTTACAGGGAGCTAGATATGATAGGAGAAGCGGGGTGGGAACTAGTGGCTGTCGAGCCATCCAAGACTGACACCCCTCCCACCCTGTGGTTCAAGAGAGAGAAACAAGAAGTTAGATACGAAAACGTGGTAAGTTATGGTGGATTTCAAAAATGAGATAGTTAGAAACATGAAACAAAGGGTAAGGACACCGGAGTTTCTTAACAGGGTGATCAAGGTGTACGACTTCACCACCCTGTTCTCAAGGTTAATGATGTACCGAAGGGCCAAGAGTTCACTGGTACAACCGAAGAAGGAGGGGGAGGAAGAGACGATGTATAACATGTACAACTCCATGTTTATCAGGATCAAGAAGAAGAACAAGTTTAACGACAAGAAGATGGCAAGGATATTGAAGAGATTCTATAACATCTCCCCCACCTCCACCGTCGAGGTGATGCACACCTGCATGGAGTACCTGTCATCCCTTGACGGTACAATACCTAGAGAGTTGTTCGAGGAGAACCTGGACAAGAGGAAATACGTTGATCAATACTTCAATAAAATAGAGGAATTCATAAACGAGAAATAAAGTTAGATAGTAGTAAATTGTTAATTTGTTGCACCTGGTTACTTGATAGCCAGGTGTTTTCGTTTAAAATGCAAAGTGATTGAACCCCTACACGCCTTCCCGTAACTTTATCGAGATAAAATATTCGTTTAACCAAAAACTCATTTTTATGGGAAGTGAAAAGATTTTCATGTTCGGGGAGCCTAGCTGCGGTTGCGGTGGTGGTTCCAAGGCTGATCTCACCGCCATCTTGCCGGCGCTGATGAACAACAACAAGGGTATTGACCCGGGTATCCTGGCCATGCTAGGTGACAAGAACCGTGACGGTTTCGGTGGTAACGACTTCTTCGCTATCTTGTTATTATTCATCCTGATGGGATGGGGTGGCAATAACAACGGGGGATTGTTCGGAAACCGTGGCAATGGTGGGGGAGAGGGATTAAACATCCTGAACAACGACTCCACTCGTGAACTGTTGATGTCAGCTATCCAAGGTAACGGAAACGCTATCAGTCAGTTGTCAACTCAACTAGGATGTACTACCGGGCAAATCCAAGACGGTATCAACACCTTGAACATGAGCTTGTGCAACGTGGGTAACCAAGTTGGTATGAGCGGTCAACAGGTTATCAACGCTATCCAAGCCGGGAACTGCACGCTTGCAAACCAGATCGCCTCATGTTGCTGCGATGTTCGTACCGCTATCGAGCGTCAAGGTTACGAGAGCCAGCTAGCGACCGTGAACCAGACGAACACGTTGCAGAACACGATGAACCAAAACTTCATCGCTTTGAACAATGCAGAGCGTGATAATTTCCAAATGCTTGGTGCTAAGATAGATAGCCAAACTTCTTTGATCCAAGATAAATTCTGTCAGTTGGAAATGAGAGAGTTACAAAACAAGATTTCAACTTTACAACAGGAGAAATCAACGTTGGAAACTACCGCTTTACTGCAACAGCAAACTCAGAACTTGGTTGGTCAGTTAAAGACACCATGTCCAGTGCCAGCGTTCCTGACCTGTCCGCCTAACATGCCTTACGGATATAATCCTTATGGTGTTGGGTATGCAAATGATGGTTGTGGTTGTGGTTGCTAATCATGATCGGTTGAACTAGAGTTCTTTGACTTGTTGATAAGATTTTCGTAATCAGATAAGAAATACCATTTGTATCCTTTGTGGTGAGGTCTTTCTCCTCTGCATACGGCAGACACTTTCCCTTGTAAGAATCCATCTTCAAGAGTTTGTGCTTGTGATTTGTAATATTTTATGTCTTCTGGATTTTTAATAGATACTCTCACAACTGCCTTTGCATATCTTTCTTTCAATCTTGGATCATTTTTCTTAGATATAGAATTTCTCATTCTAGTGATAGGATTATTCTGATTCATGGTTCTTGTACACCATCTTAAATTGGACATTTCATTATTTAATTTGTCACAATCTATATGGTCTACTTCTGGGTATTCATGTTCATTTGGGACGAATGATATAGCTACTAATCTATGTATATATAAATTATGTTGTTTGTTATTCTTCCATAATCTGACCTTTTTATATCCAGCTCCTGCGATACAAAATGATACAATATGTGGTTCTTGATGTCGAGTTCCGAGGTGGTTAGTAACAGGTCTACCTAGAGAGATTACTTTACCTAAATTAGATACCATATAGTAACCTTCAAATCCGATTACATCTTTCCATTCCTCACCTTCAACGGTGATACTTTTGATAAATTCTTCATTAGTCATCTTGAACTGAGTTTAGTGAACTGAGAAAAAAAAGAATGGGAAGAGTCTCAGTTCCTCTTATCAACAAGTTAATTACTCTTGTCTATCCCGGTGCAAATGTAACAATTAATTTAAAATAAATTATGTACCCGATGAATTATTATTACGGACCTTATTTTAGAAGACCAGTACAGAGACTGGATCAAGGAGGAATTCCGGCGATAAGAAGTGTCGCCGTGACAACCGACGCTACTAACAGCGAGGTTATTTATAACATTAGTCCGTGTCAGTTTCGCTCCCTCCCCAAGACAGGGATACTGTTATTGAATATAGCTCATTCCCCGGCGGCGGGATCGGAAGGATACCCGGTTTCGATTGCCACGACTCCCGCTAATAGCACGACAACCACGTCATCCAAGACGCCGTTAATAAACGGTTCAGGAGACCAGATGTTATCTAGCGAGATAACGCAAGGGAATCGCTACTTGATCTTTTACGACAAGTGTAACGGCACGTTCCAGACTATTAACCACATAGTACCGCCAACGGCTGCCGCTAGCAACAGTGGAGAGTGATTGAACATTAAATTTAGAAACAATGCAATTCAAGGATTTACAGAAATCGTATCAAGTCTACATCCTGTACAAGGGAGAGAAAATTAGACACAAGATGGGGACGGTGGTGAGTATCGCCAACCCCAGGTTCCAACCCCTTCAACCGGGGCAGTTATCTTACCAGCAACCGCAGGACAAGATAGTAGACCTGGAAGTATCGGTAGATGGAGTCAGTTCAACGTTCGTGGTAAGGGAGAACATGACGGTGGAGGTTAGAAATGACATCACCATATCATGTGACAGGGACCCGATCCTGAACGAGATCAACGCCATCATGAGGAACAGTAACGACATTCTTAACAGCGTGGAGAAACACAAGTCCATACTGGAAGATTGCGAGAACATAGTCAAGGATTTGAACCCGGTACTCGCCGTTGACAAGAGTAGAGACGAGAAGATCGCCAACCTTGAGGCGACGGTGGGGAAGATAAACGGGAGTATAGAGGACTTGAAGGAACTTATACTTGGATTGAACAAAAAAGAATAGACATGGTAAGAATAATTGGTTTCAATAGAGACGGTTACAACAAGGACATCCAGGAAGAAGAGTACCGGAGACGCCAGAGAGAGGACCGTAAACGCCAGATAATGGAAGAAGAAGAGCGTGAGAGACGCCACAGACGTCGTGACCGTGATGATTACGACGATTACGATGACGACGAGGATGAAGAGTACGAGCGTCGCAGACGTCGTCGTGAAGAAGACTACGATGATTATGACGACGAGGATAGACCCCGTAGACGTCATAGAGATGATGATGATGAAGAGATGGATTTTACCCGCCCCGAGAACCGGAGACGTGATCGTTACGATGATGATGACGAACCCGTTATGCGTCGTGGTAGGAGAAGACGGAGAATGTGATGGGACGGGATCGTTATTATTTCAGTAGTAGACCGTTCGAGAGCTACCTTGACGAGCATGGGCCTCACTTCTCCAAGAAACTGTGCGAGTACGCAGTTGGCAACATGGAGAACGCCGATGGATCGAAACACAGGTACTCGAAAGAGGAAGTCAAGGAACTTCTGAAAAGGAACGGGGTGACGGTGAAGAAGGCGAGCGAGTACGATTGTTGCTTCGTGGCCAACATGGCTTACGCCGACTTTTTCCCGGAGCCGTTACGTAACGAGTTCGATATAGCGATGTACGTGAAGAAGTATATCGACGACCCGGACGGTTACGAGGGAATAGCTTTCTCACGGTATCTTGCCGACTTGAAGAGAACCGGCACGTATATCGACTGGGAAGAGATGATTTAAAAAAACAAGACCTATGGACAAGATCATGTATTTAATAGAGCTACTTGATGACGAGTGCAATTTTTACACCTGTCAAGCGGTGGTTATAAGACTTAGAGATATGGTTTGTGAATGGGTCAGTTAAGCGAGAGAAAGGAGTGGTTAATTCCACTCCTTCTTTTTTCTTGCCAGTTCCTCCTCCTCTTTTTTAGCCTTTTCCACCAGCGTTTCTTGAGAGAACCCTTTTGCCAGTATTTGAACGATAATTAGCAGCACGGCGGTATTCTCCGAGAAATAAGATGCTATGGCGGGAGCCATGTCTCCCAGCTTGAAATCCGAGAACACGGACGACCTTAACTCCTGGAATCCATCGTCATCAACGTTCTTCTCGTATGATGTCACGAGTAAATACCCCACCCCCATCTCTTTCAGTTCTTGAATAGATTCCTGTAACTCCTTGATTTTCTTAGCGATTTTCTTTTCGTTTTCCATTTTATTGTTGTTTCGTTATTAATAATGCCATCAAGTCTCCTATGATGTTGTTGATTATATCACGTGCATCCCTCCTTCCCCTCTTGTTGGATACGGCCTCTTGTATGGATGCAAGCCTGTCGTTAAACTCTATCATCAGGCTATTGTTCAAATCTATCGATTCTTGTAACCTGTCGATTTTATCTATAAGCTCGTCCTCCCTCATGACCTGAAAGATTGCCCGGTGAACATTACCCTCTTGCAGCACGACTTGATTCTCTCTAGCGTCCTCTCGCCGTACCTGTCAACTATCCCCCTGGCGCTAAGGTTGGTGGACACGAGAACGAGGTTACCGTTCTGCTCCGCCCTGTCCATCAGCTCGGGGAAGGCGTGCCTCTCGTTGCCGTAAGTCATGATTTTAGATTCCATCCCCACGTCATCGAGGCAGACGATTTTCTTCTTCAACACGTCATCGAGGTTGTCTCCTATCGAGGTCATCGTGTAGTAGGATGCCACCTTCCCGTGTCTCTCGGCGAGGAGGGGGAATATGTCACGAATGAACACCGTCTTGCCCCTCCCGTAAGTCCCGTAGAGGAACAGTCCCCTCCCCTCGTTATCGGATAACCAGCTCGCTATCTCGTCGTACTCGGGTATCCACTTGAAAGAATCCCCTATGAAGTGCGAGTAAGCGTTTCTAAGCCACTTTTCGCTCTCGGGTATAGAAATGTATATCCTCTTCTTGAAAATGGCTCCACGATTGTAAGAATAGCCTCTAGCGATTAATTCCCTGTCCATGCCTAGAACTTTTCGTAATGGTTATGGAGGACCGGGGCGTTCTTTATCCACACGTTTTGTAGCTTGCTCTTCCAGTTCTTGACCTCGTTCCCGTTGGAATCTATCCACTTGCCTTCCACCTTTCCCTCGTAACACTTGCGTATCTTCGCCACGGTGAGCATCGTGCATTGCCTGCCGTTCTCGGTGAAGTACTCGAGTATCTCCTCGTCAGTCGGGATAGTGAACGCTGCCATCCTCTTCTTGCACCCGGCGATCCACCGCCTGAGGTTCTTCTCCACCAGCTCCTCGTTTTCCTCAATCAGTTTCCTCGTCTCTTCCGAAATCATGGCTCAATCGTTTATAGGTTTCACTGAAAGTCTTGTCCGATAACATCAACGACTCGAACTTGTCTATGGCGTGGTAATAGTACTGCCTCGTCTTCCCGAGTATCTTGCAGGCGAGGTGACGGTTGTCGTAAGTGTCGCCCGATAGCTTGATGAAGGCAGTTATAGCACGGAGGGTGGGGAGTTCAGCCCTCCCCCCCGCCATGGCATCCATCGTGGTGGCACCGAAGGCACGGCAACAAGCGTTGAGCAAGTCCATCATCCTGTCGTGCATGGATGGTTGTTTCTCGTTCTCGCCGTACATGATGTCCCCGACATCTTGCTTGAAGTCATCGAACAGCATCTTGAAGTTGCCCTTCGGGTGCTTCATCACGTCCTTGTACAGCAATTCTATCCTGTCGTCCAGTTCCTTTATCATTTCAACCCGCTTAACTCGTTCAACAAGTTAGAGAACTCCCTGGCGTACATCATCACGATTCTCTCCGGTTGATCTTTCGCCGCTTTCAGCCATTCCTGTCCCAGCGTGTCGCATAGCTTGCAGAATAACAGGGTGGCGTTGTTCAAGGCGACGTTGGCGTTGATACCAGCCTCGTTCACCTTTCCTTTCCCGCCCCCTCCACCTCCACCGAAGGATGAAGGAGCCGCCGGGACGATCTTCACCTTGAAGCTGTCCGGCCTGTTTCCCGGTTCTATCGTGTAGTCAACCGTCTCTCCAACCTTGAAGGCGCAGTCGTTCCCTTTTCTCGTCATGTTACCCCCCGCGTCACCGTTCTCGAAACGGACGGTCCACGTGTGGAACACGCCTTGATTTCCTGCCCAGTCTTGTCCTTGGACGACGCTGGTCACTTTTGATCTTTTCTGTTCCATGTTAATACCCGAATGTTAGCTTGTCAATTAACTCTTGTAAATCTTCCGTCATGACTTCTCGTTTAAAAGTTCGACGTATTTCTTGTAGAAGATGCAGTCCTCGCACTCTTGCTCTTCTGAACCGCACCCGCTTATTTCCTTGCTACAAAACGCCTTGAACACCCTCTTGACGTCTTCAACGCTAACGAACTCTTCCATTAGCTTATCTCCCCGTACATGATGCAGTATCCCTGTTCCATCAAGAAAGCGAGACACTTGTGTTCTTCCGGGGTGGGGGTCCCTTCTTTCAACAGGACCTTCCTCCCCCTGGCGTTGTAACCTTGTTTTCTTAGGAAGGACATGCACTTGTACCTTTTCCTCACGGTTTTCTTGTCAACCTTGAGTTTTAAACCTTTTCTTAAACCTCCTGTTTGCATTTGCTTAATCTTTAAAACGTTCAACGTGCCTGCCGGACTTGCCAACGAACTTCAAGAGAACCACGGCGTGAAGGTCTTCTTTCGCCTTGAACTTCATCTCCTCCCACGATGACAACGTGACTGGTATCCTTCGTTCCTTCTTCCCGTTGATCTCGATGTACCAGATGTTCTCGTCATCTATCTCTCGGTCTATGGTGTGGTGGTACTTGCTGTAAGTTGACATCGATCGTGGCGTTTCCGGTTTCCTTATTCCCGGCCTCTTATATTCTTTTTGTCTCATTGGCAATCTTGCATTTTAACGGGCAGTTGGTGCAAGACGTCTCGTTGGGAGAAATTTGGTCCCACCCCTGCAAGAGTAGCGTGTTGTACACGATCGCAGCCTCTCTAGCGAGGTCCTCGCACAATCCAAGTCTCTCGGCGGTACACTCGAACCTGTAATCCCTAGTGTTGACGATGCCGTCCTTTTCCGGCCTCAAGTCAGCCACGATGTAGAACACTTGCGGGTCCTTCATGGCGGCGTTCCACCCGTTGTAGAACAGCTCTTGATGTCGCCAGTCGTGATACTTCTTGACTTGATGGCTCAACTTGAAGTTTCGGATCAGGTGGTGTTGCACCAGCGCCCTCGTCTTGTTGATGAACCTGGGGTCTCCCCAGCAAGATTCCGAACACTTGTCGGGAAATGAGGGGGAGAAGTACGTGCTATCGATGTTACTGGTGAGGTAAAGTATCAACGATGCCAGCACGCCCTTGTAATTGCACGGGAACACGTCCAGCGTGTCCTCGAACCACACCTTTATGCCGTTGTAATCGTTCACGTAAGATACCAGTGGCATACTTGCGTTCACGTCATTCACGATTGTCCCACCCCTGAACAGCACTGATTTCCAGAATCTCGCCCTCTCCAGTATCCGTAGCTCGTTCGTTGACTTGTCCCCGTTGGCGAGGCGTTTCATCCTGCACGGGCTACCGTCCCCGGTGATCACCGACTCGAAGTAGTCCTTCATCGCCCACACCTCCCTCTCGTCCTGTAATACCAGCGTCTTGTCGAGCAAGCCTCTTATCTTTTTAGGGCAGGCCCTGTGAGTGCTTATGATCTGGTCGTCACACACGTGTATCCCGAACTCCTTGAAGAGTCTTGGTGTCATTATCAACTGTTCCATGTCAATCTTCCTCCTTGCTAAAGAAACCACCGTTCTTTCCTACCAGCTCGTAATAAACGTCAGCCTTGTCACGTCTCTCTGACGCGTTACAGAACGGTACCTTCACGCAACAATGATCGTTGTAACCCGAGATGGAGGGGAAGAATCTCATGTCACACCTCAAGCACTTGTCGATGTGATCTGACTTGTTGTACCTCTTCACCTTGAAGAGTATGCCCTTGCGTTTCAACACGCTCCCCACCGGGACGTGAGAACTCCTGTAAGCGCTCCTTAGCACGAAAAACAGGAACACCAGCAAGGCAACGGCTAGAGTGATGAATATTGTAATCATGTTTTCCATTTATTTTAATTATAATGCAAATATACGTACTTTACTTGACACGTGGAATGATATAGATAAATACTATGAACTATTTAACGTCATCTACAAGATTGATCTTTATGTGGGATAGCTTGTAATCGAGAATATCCCAAGACGCCTGTATATCAGGCTCGTTCTCCACTACCAGTTCTATGTCGTCATGCTTGAACGAGTTCAGGAACATGGTAGCGTGTCTCGCTATGTTGGATATGTAGTTACTTTTCATGACGTAGTGACACTGGAATTGCTCGCTAACGTACTTGCTGAAATCCTCTTCCTTGATCTGGAAGTAGGAGGCCATGCTTATGATCAGCACGAGGAGGGCGAGGGTGGTTGTCTCGTTCGAGTCGTCTATTCTCTTGTCGAAGAACCTCTTGACGGAGTAGAAGAACACCGTGTAATCGTGTCTCATGTCATCGTACAGGTCATCTAGCTGGGTGGTCAGGAAATCCCTGTACTCCCTCCCCACCTCCATGTACCTGTGGTTTATCCACATCCTGATGTTTCTTTTCAGCTCGTTGCAGTGGAACTTGTTTTTCTTCACGTGAAGGCCGCTTTTCTTGACGTGATCTTCCAGTTCCACGATGTAGTTTTCCATGATCTCGGCTAGAAAAGAAGTGAGGGTTAGATTGTAAACCCTCACGTTAATGTCTAGTTTCTCCTCGATCAACGGGACCTTAATGAATGCCATACTCTGACAGTTGATCCCAGAACATCTCCTTGTACGTGTCTGTTTTAGCGGCGAAACCGTCACCGGAGAAGTTGTAATGATGATGCAGCTCTGTAACGTGGATTTTCTCCCCCTCCACGGTCACGAATCCATCCTGGTCGCACAGGACGGTCTTGATCGGGGCGTTATTCTCTTTAGCTTCTTTCAGGGAGATGTAATCCTTTGGCCATACTAGAACCACGTCGAGGCCGTAGATGTCCGTGTTACCGTTTCTAAGGCACAGCACGGTGACGAGGTATCTCTGGTCCATCAAGAAGTTGGTCACGCCGTATTTCTTGTTGCTGACGTTCCAGAACATTATCCCGTCGGAGGTGGGTAGGAGGGTACTCGTTGACAAGTCCCACACCCGGAACATTAATTTTCTCATGATCATTATTTTAGAAGTTTAAACTTGATGTAAATGTACGAAATTTTCACTTCCCGTCCATGAGGTCGTGCAGGAACTTGCGACCTTTCTCCGTCCACCGGGTCTGTATTTGTGTCCCCTGCTCCCCGTTAGCCATCATGTACGGGACGGAGATCGTGTGGGTGTACCCGTTACCCTGGTGCTTGGCGTACAGTATTCACGCCCCTCCCTGCCTGTATTGAACGCCCATCTTCGCCAGTCTAGCGTTTAACGTCTTGGCCGATAGACCGAACTCCTGCGCCACCTGGGTGGTGGTGTATGAACTCTTCGATGACATCGCCTTGTCGAAATACTCGACCTTGGGGGCGGCCTCTTTTATCTCCTTCTCTTGCAGTTCAGCTATAACACGCAACCTTTCAGCCTTGGCCCTCTCGTCCTTGAGTTGTGTTGCCAGCTTTATCAACAGGTCCGGGTTATCTATCATGGCGTCTATGGTGGGTTGGGTGGCCGTCATGCCATGCCTTAATAGCTCCTTGATTCTATCATTACACCATATAGCGAACGATGGAGAGAGCCACCTTGCAAATTCTATCGCTACATCCTCATGGAACCATGTCCCTTGTTGATTTGCTCCACCTTGTGAAACCTGGATTAAATCCGTTCGGGGAATATTCCGAACGGCTGATAATGAATCGATAAACTCTTGAGATGATTTAGTTCTTGTCCAATCTGATGGTTGTTTTCCAAAAGATTTAGCCATTTCGGTAGCATTTACCATAACATGATCTCCGTCTTGAAACGTGATCTCATTTTCATTGTACTTGAAAACAGTCAAATTTTCCATGCTGTTAGCATTTAAAGTTAAAGACAACAAAAAAGCGGTTGTCATATACGCTGCTAACAGATATACATACTACGAGAATAGTAAAACCTACGTATAGACAACCGAATATCTTTATATAAGGCATAAAAAAAGCCCATTCCATGAGCAATAGTACCCTACTCTCAATTATATGTATATGTTAGCGATACAAATATAATAACAAATATCATATAATCAAATTTTATCTATAAAATTCCCCCACCCCGGTAACATGTACCGTGAAAGTACGTGTTACAAGCACGAGGGGTGGGGAGTTGTCAGAATGAAATCGTGGACGGGGAGGGATTCGAACCCTCACGATTTTGCTCGATATGGAAGAATGGACTTTCACCTTGATTTCTATTTATCTCCCGACTTTCGCAAGTTGAGGTTAAGGCCGGGAGGAATGTTAATCGTACCTCCCGCTTTATCGTGAACCTCTTTAAAACCTAGCGTCTACCAATTCCGCCACCCGTCCAAAAGTGGGGAGGATGTCACCCCTCCCCTCAACACTCAAAATTTGATACCATGCGTCCTACTTAAAGGAGTGGATGACCCCCGAACGAACGGGGGAGGGACATTGAACTAAAGAGTTATAAACAAACATAAATTTATGACACAGATGCAAATATAATGTCCCCTGCCTTCGGCTCATCCTCCAGGTGTCTCACGACAACGCCGGAAACGACTTAAAAGCTATAATACAAAAATGAAATATGAGTTTAACTTTCGATCAAAGTTAGTACTTTTATTTACAACCTCAAAGAACATAGCGATTCTTTACCGTGCATATACCCCCACCAACCCCTAGAACCTTAACATGACCTCTAACTATATATACTATAATAGTTATATTGTATATACTATATATAGTTTAGTACTACCATAACTATAATAGTATAGATGGTAGGAGGAGATGCAGGAAGGGAAGAACGAGTACCAGCATGGTTATGATGAATCTTATCACTAAAGATCATCGTGGCTTGATCCCGACCCTACCGTGAAAGGGAGGTTAGTATAATAGTCTCTCGACCATGCAGTGACCAGGTTGTCGTCGTCCGGCATTGCCTGGATTTCCCTAGGATCATCACCGTCAGTTGGAACTTTTGGGCCGGCTTGAGTGATCAAGAGTGATTGCCCGGGGGAGGGGTGGTTCCAAAATAACCCTCGCTACTTCCCTCCTTGCCGGGCATTAAAAAACCCGGCCTTGAACCAAACCCTCATCAAGTACCGGGATTTTCTACTATATGGTTAGTAGGAAAAAAGTTTCTCATGTCATCGTTACTCTATTGGGTTTGGTCTAGTAACAGTGCAAATATACGACTTAATCTTTAAATTCCAACTTTCGTTGCAAGTCTTTTTCGTCCTCCCCCACCGCTTTTTCAACTTCTTTCTCGAATTCCCCCGTGTCTTTCTTCTTGATGGTGGGATCGGCTACCCATTCAAGGGCGTAGAATCCCTTGTATTTCGGTTCTTCTACTGGATTCAGCCTGTATCTACCCACGTACTCTTTCTTGTCGATATTATTCATGGAGAACAGCCTGGAAGTGTTCACGTAATATGATCCTGACTTGCTCTTGTTTATCTTGAAAGAATCATTATCTTTCACGGTGAATTTGAAATAAAGTCTCCCGTCATCTCCCATCCCGATGGTGATGCCGTCACGACCGGGGAAGTAATCCATCGTGTCCTTGTAAATACTTACCATCCCGTTACGGTATATACCAACGTGCAGGTTGGATGGTATGTTCTTTAAAATCTTGATGTTAAGCATGGCTATCTTGTTATTATTGTTTTGTTTTTCAAATCGTTTAAAAGCTCTTCCGTGGTATGGAACAATTCTCCTTCTAACAAGGTTTTAGTATCGGTGAGAAACCAGTATTTAACATCACGTTTCCCATCTGATAAAAACTTCACGTCTATGTTTATATTCTGGATAACATCTTCATGTACACGATTGTCTAGCAAGAATGACACTTTATCCCCCACCCTGAACGGCATCTCTATCGTTTCAAAGTTCGGGTTATCCTCTTTCTTGTCCTCGAATTCAATGTCTAGTATCTCTTCCGGTGTCATCTCCTTGAACTCGCAAGTAGAAAACAAGTGCATACTATAATACGGTTTTAAACGCAACATTGATGAATCACCTTCTTCTTTAATTAACTCGAAGAACGGGAATTGATCGTATTCTTTTACCTTGAATTCCAATTTCGAGAGGAGAGGGTATATTTTATTGATCACTTCTACACCCCTCCCCCTCGTGTAAATTTTCGTGTTCGCGAGTTTATCAATCACTTCTTTAACGGTCATCTTTTTCATAATTATCAGGTATTAAAAATTCAACTTTATTTTCCTCGCATATCTTGACGAAGTTTTCTTTTATCGAGAGAGAGGGGTCTGACAGTTCGAGGTTACTCGCCGTTATCGGCATCCCCCCCACCCTGTACTCGTACCATCCACGTAACGATAACTTGTACGATGAATCAACGCTGAAATGGGTCCTGGCGATGATCCCTACCCATCCATCGTCAAGTAACTTCTTGAGTAACAGGTAGTCGTTACTCCAAGCGTACTCGGCTATCTTGTTTAATTCGATCACGGCCATGATTATTTAGTGTTAAGAGTATTCCAATCATTAGTTATTAAAACTTGTCCCTCGTTTATCTTTTGAGTAGTCAAGTTGATTATTTGAGACCAAATATATTCTTCCATTATTCTTTCTGTTTAAAGTGAGCGATTATTTCGGTGGGGGTGGCCTTGTGATACTTTCCTAGTTCATCCATGTACTCGTTCCTATCCCCGAACACGGCACGTAAAACATCTAGCCATTTTTTTCTTTCACACTTGATGAAGTCGGTTCCATTCGTGAAATATTGCATATAATCTGAATCATCTCTCAACGCTGCCAACGCCAAGAATAACTCTTCGTTGTCTCCACAATCTATTCTCCCAGACTTGTTCCACGTGGGCATTGGCTCTTTATTGTCAAAATCTTCATCATTTATAGATGTGAATATATTGGATTCAGTAACAATACATCCATCATCTTCTGAATAAAGGCATTGCCTGTATCCTAAATCTGATAAGCGTTTCCTTAGCTCGGGAGTGTTTTTTCTTATGAAACAGGGGGTTGTGAACATTATTTTCTTCTTTTAAAGTGATACAATAATTGTTGTGTTACAGGTGCGTTCGTGCCTATCTTGTAACCTGACAGGCATCCGGTGATGGGGGTGACGGCAACTAGCTCGTACCCCCACTTCCCTTTTTCCCTGGTGATCAAGTCAGCGATGGAATCGTGATTTATCCATGCTACTTTATTGTGGTATTCAGTGTTATCAATTGATACTCTATTGTACTGGATGGGCAGTTGTACTATATAACATTCGTATTCCCATGAATGGGAGGCTAGACCGCACATCAACGAGAATGAGATCATGATCCCGAATACTATCTTTAATACACTAGTCATTTTCTTGGTTGTTTAATTAAACAAGCCCCCTCAAGGGCATACTTTATAGCGTCCTCGATGGGGGGGGGAAATCCTTCGTGTCGTTAACATCATGTATTCCATCCACCCCGAACACTTCTACATGATACCTTCTTAGGTCTTTCGATTTTGGTTGTCCGTAACCGTGATCGTCGATACACTTTTCAACCACTTCCGGTAGGACTTGATCTGGTCCCCCGCCCCGTAAAGTCGTAGCATGGCAACGTGCCACTCGTACAACTGCCTTTTCATTTGTTTATTCTTGATCCTAGTCCTCATGCTCTTCCGGGTTGTTAGTTGTTCCTAGTAGATGCTCGTTACCCTTGTAGGGAATCCATTCGCTAAATGCTAAACTGCCCACGGTATGAACGTATCCATCTTTAACAAAGGCATATTGGCATAATTCCCAGCAATTACATCGTACTAGTATCAAGTCAAGTGGTTTAAGCTCGTGTTCCGGCTCTTTCTTCACGTCCTCAACTCGTTTCGTTTCCGGGTTCCACCTCTTCCCATTTTCTAGTAACAACTCGTGCATCAGTTCTATCTCGGAGGGGGTGGAGGGTAAAATATCACCTTCTGAGATCGTTTCACTCTCTATTTTTAAACAATTATTTTCCACGTTGAATAATGCATGGTATTTTATGGGGTTGCTAACATTGGCTGTAAATGACTTGTATATGAATATATATGTGTGTGGGTATCCGTCATAATGAATGGTCAAGTAATCCCCCTCCTTCCAAGTCAAGTATTCGGGGACTTCCAGTTGTAAATCCAAAACAGTTCCCATCACTTTATTATACGTCCCTTGCTCGTTGAATGAACGTGCCATCGTGGTATCAATTGACTTATTAAAGTAAACTCCTATCAGTGGATAATCACCCTTGGCATCCCACTTAACTATTTCGTACTCGGTTCCCTCACCGTTTACTATCCTCCCCTCCACTTCCCCGTTCTGGATCTTTTTCGCTAGTTCTAAATCGAATGGAATTGTAACCGTTTTCATAGCATTTCTATTATAGGGTATTCAAAATCAATATCAAAGTACATCTCTATTCGAGACGTGAAACACAAGTCTACTAGTTCGGCATACGTTAACTCTATCGTGTACACGAAAGTTGATTGACCCGGGACCCTAGGTACTTCTTCTAATTTCAAGTCTAGGAGTGGAGGCTTGCAACTCTCGATAGCTCTCTTCGCTATCTCTCTCTGGTCATCATCCCCTACCCCGTACTCGGTGTGGTAGGCGTGCAAGTAATTGTTCTTGTTACTCGTTACTATAAACTTCTGTGTCTCCATAAGTTTGCAGTTTACGCTTGTGAAATTCTATCATGCATCTCGTCACCCTCTCCTTGTCTCCCTTCATGAGACAACCGAAGTCGAACACCTCTTTCATGATCTCGTTACAGAGTGCCTCGTCATTCCTTAACTTCCTCCCGTGCGTTTCCATGAACACCTCGAAGGTGAGGCTGGGTTGCACTAGTTCTGTTGTAGTCTTGTATTTTTTCAAGTCCATGCTCACGTGAATACATCTAGCCTTGCAACCAACCGTTAATTTTTTCTTGATGGTTGAAGTGTTCTTGTAACCGTGAGCGTCCAGTAATGATTGCAGCTCCATGAGTTGCGTTATGTTACCTCTTACAGTGTATACCATAAAAAAAATGTAATTTACTATATAGTTGCCGTGTTTAATTTACTCGCTTAATAGTTGACTGAAAGTCTTGTTCCCGTACACCGTGTCCTCTAGCCTCACCCTCTCGTACATCCCCCTGTCCATGAATGAACGAATGTCTTCAGGCTTGCGGGTGGGAGGGAACATACGGAACTTGGTGGGGGGTATCTCGTCCTCCATCGTGATCACCACCACCCCGAGACACTTGTAAACCTTGAACTTGATAGAGGCGTATAGAACGGCTCTTTTTACCTCGATCGATAGTTTACTAGTGACGTGGGAAGATAATTGATTGTAGAGCCTGTAAACTGTCTTCTTGTCGAATCCTGTTGTCTTCTCGATCACGGGGAGGGGTACTTCCTCCATTTTCAAGGCCACGGCTATCATCTTCTGGCTCCCCTCCACGAGCCGGAGTTCCTTCATGAGGTTGTCAACGTTAATTTCCATTATCTTTCTCTTGTATCTTGTAAACCGTTCTAAGTGACACGTTGAACACGCTGGCGACGATCTTCTTGTCCATGCCAACGGATAGCAACGCCATGATGTCAGCCTCCATGACGGGTGTCACTTGTCGAACTTGTCTTCTCTTAATCCTATCCATCTTAGAAAACGATAAAAGGGTTGGGGGTGTAGTCTAATGGTGAGGGTGAGAAACGCCACGGTTCCCATGAAACCCAGGATCATTTCCCCCTCGTTCTCGCAGGCGATCCAGAACCCGGCACTGAACAGGAGTCCTCCCCACGAGATCAATCTCGATAATAACATGACGTAATCAATCATTCCCGGTTGGTTTAAGTTGTGATAGCTCGGCTCGCAGGCTTTCCACTTGATCACACCCGTTTTCCTTTTCTTCTGGCTCCATGTTAATGGATTCAAGGTACAAGTTGTAAGCCTCCGGCCATTCTTGTTGTAGTTTTCTTGTTGTTCCTATCGTGTTCAGGGTGCAATTTATCTTGTTCGTCATCTGTTTGATGTCTTGTCCCACGCTCTTTATTTGGTTCACCATGTCCTCGCATTTCATGGCCGCCTGGTCTATCACCGTTTCGTTATCGGACACGAACTCGTCAAGGGTGATGTACTTGTCGCTGTGATCAAGATCCCAGATGTAGATATACCTTGTCGTTTTCACGAAACTACTATTCTCTTTCACGAACGGTAACAATTCTTTCGGTGTTTCGCTATCAATGATTTTAACCATCCTTTCACCGATCTGTTTCTTGATGTCTTCTATTTTATCGTGAAGTGGTCCCAGTAATCTTTCCCGGATATTCTTGATGTCTTGTTGTGATAATTTCTTGTGTCTCATGATGTTATGTTTTTAAATTAGTTTCTTGTACCTTCTTCCATTCATTGTAAAAGTGTCCTCGATCTCAATGTCAACGGGTGATAGGAGGTGAAGGATGTTGTATTTTATAGCCTCTATCCCGGTGTACAGCTCCCCTCCCTTCAACGTTCTTGTTTTACCTTCCCGTTCTTTCTCACGGTCATGTTATCGAGGCGGGAGGGGGTGATGTAGAATCTTCTTCTCATTGATATATCATGTTTTTTAACTGTACAACATCTTCTATATTAATCGTGTTCTTCCCCGGTTTTCTCAACGTAGTCATTTTAATCATTATATCACCTTCTGGATTTCTATTTATTTGAATATCTATACCGTAAATCATCCCTTCCGCTATTTGGTCCATGATTTCCTTCACGTTTTCCAGCTTGTCAATCACGTCTTTGTCAGTAGCTGGCTTGTAAGGGGAAGGGGTTCTGATGTACAAGTCGCATGAGGTTGTACTTTCGGCGTGTTTGCCGTTTCTATCCACGATGAAATAATTCCCGTCTATCCAGTATAAAATGTGTCCTGGCTCCCCGTGTATCGAGACGTTGGTGTCAACTATAATAACCTCCTCGTTCTTTCCGTTGACAATCCTTAAAATCTGGATTTGATTCAATTTCATTGTACATTTCAACGCTGAACGGTTTTAAATACTTGTCTTTCATGTTATTTCTTTTTAATGTTTTTGTAAATGTAAATCAAATCGTACCTTTCCAGGTCGGAGTGTTCGACCTTGTACCCCCACTTCTTGAACTGGTCGAATATTCGTTCAAGTCCCGATCTCTCCCACGATACAAACACGTCCTTTTGCCTTCGGAATCCTATCGTGGATTTACTTCTCCACATCAAACCCCTCGTGCATTGATCCAGTAACCCGGCCACGCATTCCGTGCGCTTGTCGTACCCGCACCCGCTACACCTGTAAGAGAAGTACTTGATGTTGCCGTTTTCCTCTATCACTCTAGCCGTGCCGTTAGGATTGTTCCCCCACGTTTTACTTCTTACCCACCTTATCTCTATCTTTATTTCAACGGGGACAAGTTCCTTCCTCTCTTCTCTCGCTTGTTCTTTCCATTTCCGGTGTTTTCTCTCTATCTCGACAAGACGTTTCTCGTCATCGGTGAGGGGGTGTCCCAGTAGCTTGCCGATAGTGGTAATCGTTACCCTTTTCCCGCTCTTCTCTATCTTGTTGAAGGCGGATTTAATTTTCCGTGCGGTATATTCTCTAGTTTCCATGTTGTTTCCTTTTAACGCATCTTTTCCTTATAGATAAAAACTCGTACTTGCAATGATGTTTCAACTCGAATAACAAGTCCTCCCACTCGTCCACCGTGGCGGGGTCGGGTGTGTTTCATGATACTACTTTTGCTAGCCATGTAATGGTGTTTGTCGTACGCTAGTATCTCGTCCCCGTCTATGGTATCCGGGAATATAGCTATGGTTATTCCTAGCTTTCTCCCGGTTCTAAACACTACTCTAGTCTTTTCCATGATCACCCGATTACATGGATTTCACCGTCATAATAATACTCCATCCCCCCGATACCGTACAACGGCAACAGGTTTACATGATCCCTTCGTCCGGCATCATAGAACCCGAGGAAAGTGAATTCAGTCTCGGTATCGATGATGTTCAATTCACGATGCCTGAAAGGGCAGTTTTTTCTAAGGTTCCCTCTCGGGGTGTAAGCCTTGTCACGAAGGAAGGCTAACCCCTTCTCGTTCTGCTCGGGGGTGAGGGGTATACCGTACCCGAATTGCTCGGTATCTAGTAGCGTGTAGTCAAACACGTCCTTGTTCTGTTGGTTTCCCCTGGTTTTCAGTAACCTAATTTGTTGTTCGGTAATGTACCCTTGTTTCTTGATGTCTTCAAAAATTTGCTCGTTCGTTTTCATGGTATCTATTTTTCAAGTGTTTAACATTCTTTCGGTGATATGGTTGTCATCGCTAGATGCTCGTTGCCCTCGTACGGTATTGCGGTTTTCCATCTAACACCCCCGCAACAACATATATCACCGTCTTCATACTTACACGAGAAGTATTCGGGTCGCCAGTAGTCCCGTTCATCATCTCTAACTAGTATCCTATCGAAAGGTTTGAACCTCGTTATCTTTCAAGTTGTCATAGAACGACCTGTTAGCGTTGTACTCCCTTGCTATCTCGTCAACCGTACACCCGTCCCCCAGCTTGAGGGTGATTGATTCGTACACGTTGTCACGCATGGAGGCCACGATGTCGGTTGAATCATGGACGGGGGAGGGGGATATTGCCACCACCCAAGCCGAGATAGCGGTAATTATTAAAGAAGTGATCAAGTATTTCATGGTATTCAAGTTTAAATGTTAATGGTCAAGGGTGGGGGAATCGAACCCCGTCAAGGCATCCATGCCCCTCGAATGTTGATAGTGTAAATTGATCTCTAGCGGTCGGGGGTGGGGTGGATCATCCCCGCCACGGGACGCAGTTTGTAACGTTATAGCATCCGTCACCGTCACCCCCTAACCGCTGATTTAAACGTACCGTGTGTAACACGTTATTATATAACGCTTTACACCGTTTTGACACGTGGTTGTTAGTCAATGACTGATCAATCAACCCGTTTGCCCCGGGCTTGGTTACCCGGCCGTGTGTTATCCTACCCAACAAGTAAATATATACAGGTCAATATAATGATTCATCATCATGGATTCACGCTTAACGACCTTCAACAAGCAAAGAACTAGAGAGAAATGAAGAGGAGCGGGATACTAGCGTTATTGACCCGGGTGGGGGTGGTAGTCTCAGTCTCTATATATACCACCGACCCGGTAACCTGTTCACCATGGGTTCTAACCGTGTCCACCGTTTCACCATCTATATAGATGTTGTCCTGTTAGAACCTTGATGCCTCAACCGTGATAAGAACTCTCTCGCTGTTTTGTTGATACAAATGTACGCAAAAGTACGTTACACTCCAAACTATTCAACGATAAAAGTGTAAGCAAAAGTAAATAATGACGTGTAACTATATATAAATCAACAGGATATAACTATGTTAAAGTTTGTAAAATATAAATCTATACCCCGAAAACAGGGGTAAAACTATAAGTTGTAGTTTAACTTTTAACACTAGAATATAACATCATGTTAAGAATTTAACAGGAATTCCCGGGAAAGGCACACGACAAGGAAGGGGTACGATACTGGAAACAGGTGAAAAGGGGTGGGAGGGGAGTGATATAGACAACAAGAACAGATCACCCCCACCAGAATCGAAAGAGAGTGACTATATATAGATAGAACGTTAATAGAAGACGATAGAGACACGATCGGGAGGGAGGGGTATATAATACACGTGAAGAATAACAACATCGTTATGCTCGATATATTAACGAATTCACCACGCAATAGCGTTGCGCACCACCTCACACCCACCATGCTATAACTAGTAGTTATAGATATAGTAGAAAGGGTATAACTAAAAGTTATAGAATGACTGATGAAGTGAAAGGGGGAGGGATGAAGTACCGAATATATTTCGGGGGTTGGGGTATAGACGTAGATCGGGGAGGGGGTGGGATATATTGTATAATATAAACGTATGGCGGTGGGGGAATTGGGTGATTATTAAACGTTGGTCGGGTGGGAGGGGTGTGTATTATCCCCACTCCCCACCTAATAATCTTGTTATTAACCGCACGGGGATGGTGTATACTATATATATAAGGTATAAACCCCCACCCCCACCAATCTATTATACCTATATATATAAGGTATGGATTTCTTTTTCGGGGGTTGGGGGTATGAATTTTAGTTATACCATATATATAGGTATGAAATTCAGTTATCGTGGAACGTGATTCAAATTTTGATATGTTCCACGTGGAACGTTGTTAAAATTAGTTTAACCCACCCCCACCAAGATAATAGTAAAACCAGTTTACGGGGGTGGGGGAACACCAAACGAAAAGGTAAAAACTTTTACCCCCACCCGACAAAAGGAAATGAAGATACAGGGGTGGGGGAGGTTTCGGATTGAATTAATGAAGTGGTGAGGTGGGGGTATAATGCTCTATACCTATTATAATTGTAATTTTTGATACCCCTCCCCCTCCATTCGTGTATGTAATACCCCTCCCCTCCTCCATTGTATACCTGTTTGATTGGGGTGTGTTATCGTGGAACGTGTATCTAAAAATAGATATGTTCCACGTGGAACGTTTTGTTAAAAAGTATAATGTTCCACGCCATTTTACTTGGTGCAGGTAGGGGGTCTCGCTGTTTATAGACCCCATCCCGCTCGAAAAAAAAGAGGGGTAAAATGAAAAAATGAATACACGTACGGGGGGGGGTAGGGGGTTTAATATATATAGTATATATATAATATATTATATACGTGCGAGAAAAACAAATTTTTGACTATAAATAATGTTAACTGTGGTGGGGTAAAGGAAACCCCCTCCTTCCCTTGTTGTTGAATTGGTCACTGTTAATTGTTAATTACAGTTGGGTTGGAGGGGGTGGTGTTTAAATATAGATTGATAAAATGCTCTAGTCTCGGACTATTGATTTCTTGGGTACATTGGGTACTTTTCGTGTGACCGATACCCCGTCCATTGACGTTATAATCGCTATATCCTCAAACCTGACTGCCACCTGCACGTTTATCACCGTGTACTTGGCGTAACTTCCTATCGTTTTGGTGTTACTGTATATACCGAGTTTATTCAACTCTTCAACAGGTATCTTGTGGTCCTTGATATACTCGAACAACCCGGTTAGCGCTTCACTCGGGGTGGATGCTCCTTCCTTGATGAACGGCGTGTCGTCCACCGATGCTGTCCATTTCTCCCCGTCAGGAGAGTATACATTCACTACCATGACCATCATTTCCTTTTGTTCGATTCGTGCCAGTGGAACGAAATTACCGTGGAGGGTGGGGAGCATTACCATGTGGTACTCTTCATCCTCGAACACTAGACGGTATTCCCCCTCCTCGCTCCTGTTGATCTTTCCCATCCTCCCGTGCAACGTCATCCAGTTAACGCTTAACGTCATGTCTCTCTCTTCCTCCTTCAACAGGTCGTTATACTTCAAAACCACCTCTATATTGATGATGTTCTTGCTTTTATTAAACTCTCCTATCTTCCTCGTGTCCCCCGTTATACCCACCTGGTTAAGGTACCCCCTCCCCACGAACTTGTTATCTTTCAGCTTTTCAAGGTACAGTTTTATAGCTTCACCAGGGGTACTAGCTTGAGCGCCTAACCCTATCTTGCTGTCGAACACGTCCCACGTCCCCTCTTGCAGTTGTCTCATGTAAACCCACATCCTGATGTCGTCGATCTCGAACCTTGGCATTTTCACGCCATCCGGGGTGAGTTCAAGGAATCCTGCCTCTTCTCCCATGAACCTTAACGCAAGCCCGTCGTAAACGTCCGTGTATTCCACCGTACCGGTTATACCGTCTATCTCCACTCTCATCCCCGTGTAGTCTTGCTCTTTACTTGCAGGCTTTATCTCGTAACCGGTATGCACCCCTATGAAATCCTTCCCCTCCCCTCTTGTAGTGGATGCCGGGAATTTTGTAATACCCGGCATCGGTAGGCTGGTGTAAGGTTCTATTTTCCCAAGTTGTAACTCGTTACTTTTCAAGTATTTATCAACAACTTCCCTGTCATATTCCATCTTTAAATCCTGAAACATATCGTTCACGGGAAACACCTTGCTGTTGTTATAGCTCTCTATCTCCCTTCTTATCTCCCCCACCTCTCTCATGAGCTTGTTATACTTGTAAAGTTTCGTCATTAACGGCTTGCTATTCGTGGTTTCTATCTCCCATTCCAGGTCGCCGTCTAGCATGTCGAGTAATTCTTCCAGCCCGGTGATGAACTTGTCACCGTTATCGTCTTGTACTAGTACCGTCTTGATACTGCCGCTATCGTATACTTTCGCTTTCATGACTGTTATTTTTCAATGTATAATTCAAGGATGCACTCGTTAGTGGAGAGGGGGTGATTTATCGTTTTCTTGTAGTACTCTACCAAAATGTCAGGATTCACCTTGCTTAACTTGTCAAACACGGTTGGTATGATGTCAGCCATCATGGTCCCTTCTATCGTCTCTCCCGGGATGTCCACCATGAAAAAGGAGTAATCCACCTCGTCGTTGTCGAACTTGTACAACGGCAAGTTAATTCTTATCCATTTCTTGTCTTCAAGATCACCCTTCATGACGCTACCGTCATGGTGCATGTAAACGCTATTACCGTTCTTGAAGCACGATAACCTGAAACACCCGTTATACTTGAGTGCAACCATTGATAACTCTCCATCTATCACGTAGTTAATTCCAGTAACCCACTCCCTCGGTGTGATCGCTATTGCCATGTCATCGTAAGATTTCATGCTACAAGTTGCCACCACTTTATCTTTATAGAAGAAGTAGTACGTGTCGATATTCTCGTTAACCGTCATGAAGTCGCACTTCAAGAAGTGATTGATCATCCCGTTATTACTTTTCAGCTTTAACATGGGTTCATTCGCCTCGTTCATCTTGTCAATAACGTCACTAGAAGGGTTGAAATACATCTTGTTGTAAAAATATGACGAGTTAACTCTCTCGTTGAAATACTTGTCGATTGTAGGGGTGTGGGACACGGAATTGCAATCTAACTTTAAAACGTGTCCTTCCAGTGTAGCTTTATTCATGAAGTTAACCGGTATCACCGTTTCCGGCTCCTTCCCCACCATCTCCTTGATGTCTTCCAGTATATCCAGGTTCTCTTTAAGGTTGATGATGTAATCTTTAACCTTCCCCGCCACCACGTTATCCCCTTCCACCAGTATATCCTTCCCTGACTTTATCATGTCGAGGAGGGGGAGGACGGACGTTACCATCTTGTTACCCTCTTCATCCTGTAATAGCACCACGTGAGTGCCGTTGTCAATTTCAATAGTCGCTTTTATCATTGCCTTGAATATTAAATAGTTAGTAATACTTTTCCTCTTTCCTGCTTATTATCTCCCCTCCCACCTTCACGTGGGTGATGGAGGGTACTTCCTCGAAATCCTTCCCGTTGCCGGAGAACTGGATTCCATTGGCTTGTATGGATACTCCCACGATGGATTTGTTATACTCTTCAAGGTGACTTCTTGGTATGATAACGTAGTTCTCCACCGTGTACGCCACTGGATGATTCAACTCCTTGATGTTCTTCTTTATCATCTCCATGTCCTCCCTCGTCTTGTCAACGACTGACCTGTTCCTTAACACGTCAAATGACATGAACAGGACCAGAACGAGGGTGCAAACCGCTATCGCCAGTGTCAAGTAAGCTATCATACCTCCCCTCCTTCCTTCTTTTCAAGTTCAACTTCCGCCTTGAGCCTGGCCATGTTCTCGTCCACCTCCTTGTTAAATCTCTTCACGGACGCCGCCCAGTTCACGTAAGTCTTCATGCCTCGTCTCTGGTTAGCTGGTATGGACTTCATCCAGTCCTCCCCCATGTCGTTCGAGAAAGTGGGCATCTTCTCTATTAACATGCAGTAGTGCATGTATTTCCGGTAGATGTTCCGGCACTTCACCGTCAGCTCGTAGGTCTTCTTGAGGTGTCTCGATCCACCCCCGCCACCGAACATGGTCATCAGCCCGTTAGCCACGAACCATTTAACGGTCTTCTTTGACAGGTCTCTCCCGTACATGTACGGTAGTTCCCTGAAATCGTCGATGGATACCACCCTGTTCAGGCACACCAGGTAGTAAATCAACCCCAGTTGCTTGTCGTTCATCTTGAACTGCCTTCTCATGCACTCGTCTATCAGGTACTTGTACTTCCCCATCGTGCAACCTATGATCGTCCCTTGAAGGACGTTCCCGAGGTCCCTCTTCCAGACGTACTTGTACATTTTCCCGTTATCCTGCATCCTGTAACGATGACGGGGGGCGTAGCAATCGAAAGCGCTATCCTGCTGGTAAACGGTCGGTCTTCCAAGTCTTATCGCCATATCATTCTATTTTAAGTAATTAAGTAACTGACTATCGGTTTTAGATTCCACTAGATCGTGATACCTCTTGAATATGGCGTCAAGGTTCCAGTCATCGTACTTTGACAGGACCTGCCTGAGGTACAAGTGAGCCAGGGGGAGGGTGTTGCCGGAAGCCAGGTTCCTTAACACCATCCTCAAACGGTGACCGTCCGTGAATTGACTGGCGAACAACGATTTAACCTCTTCGTCGCTCTTCATCTCCACCTTGTTGTCTATCATGTATTCCTCTATCTCCTGTTTCGCCACCCACAACACCAGGACGACGCTACCGCTCACCTTCTCGTCCTTCAACATTCCCCCGAGGAACACGTCGTCACTCTTCTTCATCAGGCTAGACAACCTCCTTATGTTGATGTCGTCTATCTTCTCGGCGTCCGTGGCCTCCCTCACCTCGGGTATGGACATCAGTAACGCCAGTTCTTCTATTTCAATTCCCATGTCGATAAAAATTTAATATTTAACGGAACAAATATATAAAAAATAGTTGTAAACGTCAAAGTTTTTTCCTATTTTTGTCGAAACAAAAAATCTGACTGATATGAATAAAGAATTTAAAGTTAAAGACATCTTCCAGCCACAACAGGTGAGCGAGAAATTGAGAAAACAAGAGGTATTATTCACGTGGAACGACGGGCGGTGGGACCATGACGTTGTCATCCAGTTCCTGAACGACCGTATCGACTCCCTCGTGCAATTAAATATAGGTGACACCGTGGAGGTTGGATTCGACGTTGAATCGAGACGGTGGGAGAAAGACGGTGTCGTTCGTTACTTCACGTCGTGTACCGGTTGGAACGTCAAGATCGTTGGCAAGAACCCCGCCTACCTGCAAGACCAGGGGCAGTTCTCTCAAGCGAGACATGAGTTCAGCCAGCAACCTTCCACCCCCCAATCCCAACCACGGCCGGTTCAACAGCAGGTGGGTGTGAATAACTTCCCCGATCCAGAGGACGACGGGCTACCGTTTTGATAACTAACTGATAATCAATAACTTCATTGTTTGTTTTCGTACTTTTTGATTAATTTCTTTTTAGACATGTAGATTTCCCCTCCCCATTCACCGGGGTGGGGTTTTCTATTGTCATTAAAATTTCATATATTTGGTGTACAATTAAATACATGTATTATATGGCAACAAACGTTTTAAAATTCAAGGAGACCGACGACAAGAAGTACAAGGTCTCGTTCCAGGCTAGCGGGAAGGTTCACGTCTTCCTTGATAGGGTGGATAACTCTGACGTGATGATATATTTTTATCCCAAGAATTACGATCCGGTGTTGTACAAGAAGGTGACTCCAGATCGTACTGACGTTTTACTGGAATTCGTGATCCCGGGGAGTGGTGACATATTCGTTGACATCGTTTCCGGCACGGAGGTAACGCAGGCTTGTTACCTGACCGAGGAAGAGACGTTCGTTTACTCCGTCCCCGCCTCCTCCGTTATTTTCGATGACGGTAAAAGTTTCCAGCAAAAATTGGAGTCTGGAGAGTTGAAGGGGCAGAAGGGTGACAAGGGAGCCACCGGGGCGAAGGGGGAGAAGGGGGACACGGGTCCTGCCGGTCCTCAAGGTCCAGCCGGTGCGAAAGGTGCTACTGGCGCTGCCGGGGCGAAAGGAGCTGACGGTAAATCCGTTAAGGCAATCAGCCTCACCGCCGATTCTTCCGGCAAGATCACCGGTGGGAAATGCACGTTGTCTGATAACTCAACGCTTACCATCACCGTTACCACGGCTACCGTTTGATGATTTTTCCCGTTTAAGCCGTTTCTTTACATATTGAAGCCGTGGGGATACCCTCACGGTTTCTATTTCATCGAAAGTGTCGTAATACATCTTCATGGCTTTCTCGGCCTGTTTCTTGTATTCCCTGTTGGTGGTGCTGGTGTAAACGTCGTAATTTTCCATAATAACCTTGAAATAGAAGAGGTGGGGAAAATAACCAAAACCCCACCCCAACAAGCAACTATTATTAATCCTACATGAAAACCTTTAAAATTTCCCCCTCCAATACCGGTGGCACGAGGGGGACAATTCACTTACTATAATTCAAAGCAAAGACAATGCAAATATAATAATTTAATCGTCAACATCAAGCTCTTCCCTGTCAATACTTGGATGTTGTTTACAGCTATAAAATCTATCCCTGTCCTCGAAGAAAGCCTCGATGGGGTCGGAGGGTCTTGGACAGCAAGTTATCATGTTGCACAACCTCTCGTTATCAATCTGGATTTTCGTTTTTAACCTCTCCCTCTCAAGGTGCCTGATGTAAGCACCGTACAGGTAGTTTATCACTTCTTCTCCCGTTGCCATAGTTATTTTAATTTTTCTGTTAACACGGGGAGGGGAGGTATTACCAACCCACTCCCGAAAGGTCCTTCTATTTCTATCATTCCAAGAATATATTTTTAATTATCCATTTCCTAGCCCCCCTCACCCACTCGTGGTCCTCTATCACGAACAGTTTGTCTGCCATCGGGTAAACGTCTATCTCCCCCCACCTATCGTCAACGAACTTGAACATGGTGGAACGATTGAAGGCTCTAACACCGTAAGCGTCGAGGGAGGGGAGTATCTCTCTTCTGAACATCACCATCCTTTTCAGCCTTGCGGCCTTGCTATCTTGCTTGACCTTCTCCATCTTGAACCTCTTCTCTATCGTTTCCTTGTTCATCTCACTAGATGCATGATCCAGCCATTTTCTTCCAAATACTAGCTAATGTCTACCACTTCCTTGATAAGGTATACTGGGCACTTATGTACATATTATACTTGTACATATTGACGTTTCACTGGAACGCTACTTTTTAGGTCAATCTCTTGACGGTCATCCAT
>ULWW01061352.1_pt1 | contig 30703 bp, 24 predicted proteins | sample 1960741 | NCBI WGS metagenome assembly ULWW01 (sample SAMEA4835823, study PRJEB28245) | human gut metagenome | biome: gut microbiome; material: fecal sample | place: Denmark | collected 2008
CAGATGGTTTAAAATAACCCTTTTCATTCCAATTTTTATAAATTTCCTCTTCAAAAGTTTGTGGTTCAAACTTTCCTTCTAATTCGTGCATCTCACATTCCTCCTTATTAAAACAAAAATCCTCGCCCTGAAATAAGGGCGAGGTATTATTCTCACGGTACCACCTTAATTTAACAATTTTATTGTTAATCTTAGTTACTTTTAACGCAAGTTATACGGATAAATTTACTGCTATTTCAATTTATCAGCTCCAAAGCTACCTTCAGTTTTCTATACTATCAGAAGCTTTCAGCTAGTGACTTCTGTTCTCTTTATAGTTAGTTAAAACTTACTCCTCTTTTTCTTTGCCTTTAAAACTATAATTTATATTACCACATTTTGGTATTTATTTCAATAGTTTTTATAAAATATATGCATGTTAGCACAAAATTTGTCGTTTTTTCTTTACTTATATATTTTTGAATGTTATACTTTACTTAGATATTTATACAAAAGAGAGGTGATATTATGTTAGAAGTTCCAAATGAAAAAGCTGAAGTTGTTAGTAATGCTACAATCTACGCTGTTAAAATTTTAAACGAAGTTAAGGCAAGTTATGCAGCTTTTGCCGAGAAAGATTTTGGCACTGATTCAGATTCATTTTTCAATCAATCAAATAATATTGAAGTTTCTGACTTTTCATCTCAAAACAACACAATTAATTCTAATGTAGTAGAACCCAAAAATGAAAATATACCTGAACCTAATTGCTTAGCCTTAGTTGTACGTAAAGACTATAATTTAACAATTGTAAAAAATATTTTTACAACTACTGGAAGGCTTTCATGGAAAATTGCTTTCATTACAGCTGTTATAAATATTTTAAATATGTTATTTTAAAAGCGAAAACAAGTATTATTACTTATTTTCGCTTTTAATTATTGTTTATCTTTTTGTGCTGAAAAATACGCTACAATTTTTCTTATTAATTTTATTATTTTATTATTTGATATAACAGCAAGTGTGTTACTATCTCTTCTTCTACTAATTTTAATTTTTTTTCTGTCATATTTACTTATTAATTCTTCTAACTTAATATCATAAAAACTTCCAAATAAAAATCTTTCTTGTGTACTTATTCCCATTAAGCCTCTATAGCAAACTGCTTTATCCATATAATAATCCACTTCTTGGCAAGTTGTAAGTTTTGGTAAAATCTTTTCAAAAAATGTACTAAAAATTTTATTTTGTGTGTCAATATACATTGCTGAAATTTCTTCTTGATATATTTTTATTTTTTCTGGATTATTTTCTGTACTTAGTTTATTATTTATATCAATTATAATATCAAATTGATTTATGATTCTTTTAGTGTTTGATTCAAATGTGTTTAATAATTCATCTTCTAGTTTTCTTCCATCATTTAAAATTCCTTTTACCAAAACATCTTCGCCTATTAAATACACTATTTGTTCTATTAAATTAGTTAAAAGTGGATAATAATTTGGACTTATCGTTTTTACTCTAACTCCATATCTTTCAAGCATTGTAGTATTATTTTCTACCGTCTTTGCTGATATGTATTGTACTGCTGCTTCATTTATTCCTAAACCAAATACTGAAAACCTTCCAAAATTACATAGACCAATTTTATCAAGCTTTCCATGTTTATTTCTACTGTCTTGAATATAATGTATGCATTCATGTATCATTTGCTCATTTACAGTTGTTAAGTCAAGTGCTCTATCAAAATAAATACTATTATTTTCATATATATAATTTACACTTGAAATTTGTTTTGTAATTCTAGCAGTATACATATTACAATTTATAAGTTGAGCAAAAATATTGTTGTAATCATTATATATTACCGGAAATGCTGATGCTAACGCTTCTGTTACATTAAATGCAATAGCTCTTACATATTCATTACTTAGTTTTTCTATTTGTTCAATTCCTAAATTCTGTAACTTCTTTTGTAAATTCATTTTTGTCCTTTTCTCCATTTTTTCTTTATTATATTATAGTTATTTTATTTATTCAAGAGAAAAAAATAAAAGTAGAATAAAAATTCTACTTTATAATTGTATATAAGTCTGAAAATCTTTCTAAGTATTTATTACATATTTCTTCATATGATAGGTCTTTTTCTTCTTCTATAACTGGTTGCTCAGTTTCTATTGATTGTTCTTCATCATTTTGCTTTATTATACTAATGCTTGGAGTAATGCTATATATTTGCTTTTTGCTTTCATATGTTTCTTTTTGTTCAAATTGTTCATAAATTTTTGTAGTTTTTACTATGTTGTTTTCAAATATATATTCTATAATTTTATTATAATCTAAATTACTTTTTAAAACTAATTTTTCTTGTTCAACTGTTTTTTCGTCTTTTATTGAAGTAGTATTCTGATTATCAAAATTTGGTCTATATTTTATTATTAATATTGTTGCAGTAATTCCTACAGCAACTAATATTATTACTGCTATTATAATAATAAGCCATTTTTTATCAATACCTTTTTTTTCTTCACTGTGTTTTCCCACTTAGAAAAAACCTCCCTATTTTTAAAAATTGAGGCGGATATTAAATCCGCCTTTTGTTTTATTTTGAAAAATATTCAACTGATATCTCGTTTTCTAGCTCACTTACACTAAATTCTGATAAGACAATTTCATATGTTGTGTCATCTATTTTGTTTAACTTCTTATCAGTTAATTCAACTTTAACTCCATTAATCTTAATTGGTTTAGTAGTATCAACATTAGTCAATGTTAGTTTTCCACCTTTAGATTGTTTTGTTATTGTTGATTCTTTAATACTTGAACTTATATCATCAAATGTTTCAAATAATTTATCCATATCTGTTAAGAATGCATATTTTTCTCCTGTTGCTATTGCACTTAAAACTTGAGCACCTGTATTATCGATTTCGAATCCTATTGTATATATAGTTGCCTTATTTGCTCCTGTTTTTAATGTTGTTGCTGCTGCTTGGTATGCATTTCCATCTGTTGGAGCTCCATCACTTAAGAATATAACTACATTGTTATTATCTTTATATTGTGCTGGTATATTTGTTAATGTTGTGTTAGCTAAATTTAATGCTGTTCCCATTGAAGTATTTCCATTAGCTTCTAATTTTTTTATAGCTGTTTTTAAGTTTTGTGCACCTGCATAAGAAGTTGCCATTGTTCCAACAATTGAAGCATCAGTATTAAAGTCTACCACAGATATTGTTGTTCCATTATTTGTAGATTGGTTTGGATATATTTGATCAATAAATCTACATGCAGCATCTATAGCTGTTGTCATTTTAGTATGATATTTGTAACTTCCTATGAATAATGACCAACCTGTTCTATGTGTCTTTTTACAATTTGCATCTTCACATCTTGATATAAGAATTCCATCATCATTGTCCATTTTTTCATCCATACTTCCAGACGAATCTATTACTAATACAATATTTGTTGCTTTAATTGTTTCTGTGTTTTCTTTAATTTTCATTGTTTTTTCAACTGTATTATTAACTGTATTTGTTTCATCTGTTTCATTAACTGTTGCAGTATTTGAAATTAGATTTGATGTTTTATCTTTTAATTTTTCCCCTGTAACCTTAACTGTAAATTTAACAGTTGCAGTTCCTTTTACATTTCCATTTTTTGCTGGTACATTAAGTGTAATTCCTTTTTCCAATTCACTTAGCTCAACTGTTTTTGTTCCTGTTGAGTCTTTTATAGTTGCTTTTGCATTATTAGCAGCACTTGTTCCTGCCGGTTCACTATCTTCTATAGTAACATTTCCTGCTAAATATCCAGTATTTGTTGCAGTTATTGTATATGTTATATTTTGTCCTGGTTCAACAACTCCACTAACAGATGTTGTTTTCTTTACAGTTATTTCAGGTTTTACATAGTAAACTTTAATAACATTTCCTGATTCTTTAATTGTATATGGAAGTGATGTTGATTTTTGCTTATCTTTTATCCATCCACCATCACTATAATCTTTTACAGAATTTATTTGTTGTCCGTATTTTGCAGTATCAGAATATTCATATTCTTTTAATGGGTCTTCATTAAAGTAATATTTTACTGTATATTTAATATTTGTTTTTAATTTATATACAACTTTAATTACATTGTTATTTTCTTTTATTGTAATATAATAATCTGCTGCTTCTGCATTTTCAACTATACCATCTTGGTATCCTTCTTGTGGTTTATTTGCATTTTTCCAATTTGCGCCAAAATCAGCTTTTAATATTGCATCTGTAATTTGTGTTTTTAGTTTTTGTTGTTTATTTCCTGTTGATGTTATAAATTTTTCTCCATTAGCTGTCTCTTTGTAATAATCTATCCTATAATTAAATGAATTTAGCCTGTAATATACTTTTAATATATTTTTTAATATTTTTCCATCTTCATTTTCTTCGTGAGTAATTACTAAGTTAGCTGTTTTATTATCTGTTGCTGATTTTGCAGGATCAACATGATCTAAAACGTATTTTCCATCACCATCTTTTGGTGTAAATGTGTCAATTACTGTTCCATATGGTACTTCTCCTCCAGTAACTGTTTCAGGTTGAAGAAGTTCATATGTTCCTTGTTCATTTTCATACCAATATTGGATTTTGTATTGATAGTTGTTTCTAGTATAATATATTTTTACTACTGTAGTTCCATCTCCTGCTATCTCTTTTTGTTCAAATGGTTGTGCAGTAAATCCATCATATGATTTAGCTTGTGCATTCGTTAGCTCTCCTGTTGTTCCTGTAAGGTTATTTTCAGTTTCTTTTAAATCATATTCATCTGTTTTATTTAATTTTTGTAGATAATGTTCTACAGTATATTTTGTGTTTGTATTTGCTGTCCATTGTGCTACATATTCTGCATTTGATGTTACTTTTCTTGCTACTGATGGTTGCCATCCTGCAAATGTATAACCTGGTTTTCCTGTTGTATTGCCTTCAAATGCTGGTGTTGCAGTTCCATAATCTAAACCTGTTTTTGTTTGTTCTGTAAATGCTCCTTGTGTTCCTGGTTTATATGTTACTGTAAATTGTTGTTTGAAGTATACTTTTAATACTAAACTTCCATCTCCTGCTATTGTTCCTTTAAGTACATTTGCTGCATTTTCATCATATACATATCCTACTTTATCTTGAGCTGGATTTTTATCGTTTTCTGTTACTTGTGCTAATGTATCTGTTGTTCCTGTTCTTTCATCTGTAAAGTCTGCTACATTTTTGTAGCTTCCTTCTGTTTGATAATAAAACTCTACTGTATATTTTGTATCTGTATTTGCTGTCCATTTTGCATAATATGTTGTTGTTCCTGCTGGATATTTTTCTGGTAAAGTTTCTACTTTGTTTGTTAATTCTGGTTCTGCATACCAGCCTTCAAAAGTATAACCTTCTCTTGTTGTTGTTGGCATTTCTCTATTTTCTATTACATCTCCAGTATATCCATTCATGCTTTCTACTGATGTTCCGCCATTTGACTCAAATTTAATTAAAGATTCTACTTGAGTTGGTATTGTTTCTGTTGGAATATCATTTACATATGCAGTATTTTTAACTGCTTCTGTTATTTCAGATAAAACTTCTACTTCAAAAGTAATTTCTAGTCTTTCTCCTGATTTTACTTTTAATTCGATTCCGTCATTCAAAATTTGTTCTGTATAATTTGTATCTTCACCATTTAATTTAATAGTGCTATTTTCAACAAGTTTTGTTCCTGTTGGAATAGTATCTTTTACTATAACTGTTCCTTCAGCATCTCCAATGTTTTCAATGCTTATAGTATAAGTTACTGTATCTCCAACTTCTACTTTTTCTTTATTTGCTGATTTTTCAAATTTTATAACTGGATTTTTAACTTCATTAGTTTTTTCTTCGTTTACAGTTGCTTGATTGATAATACTTGCTTTTTCATATTGAGCAAATATATTAGAAACTTTTACTTTAAATTCAACTTCAACTGTTCCAGCTTCACCTTGTTCATTTTGTTTTGCAACATCTACGGTAATTCCTTCTTCTAGGTTTTGAGCTGTATAGTTTGTGTCTTCTCCATTAATTTTAATGCTGTTTTCAATAAATTCTGTTGCTTCTGGAATAGTGTCTTTTACAATTGCTTTTCCATCTGCATTTCCTGTATTAGTTACAGTTATTGTGTATGTAATTGTTTCGCCTGGTACAACTGCATTTTTATCAGCGCTTTTGTTTGCAGATATAATTGGACGAATTATATTAAGATTTTGTACTGAAGCATTAGCTGTTATGCTTTCTGGTGTCCATTCAACTGAATACTCTTTTGTTATTGTTGTTCTTTCTTCAGTTCTTTCTGTTACATACTCTTGATTTGGTACATTACCTGTTGTTTGGTTTGGTGTACTTCCATTATTTGTTGTATTGTTGTTTGGTCTGTTTTGGTTATTGTTTTGATTTTGTCCGTTATTTGTTTGTTCTCCACCATTGTTGTTTTGCTCACCTGGAGTAGCTGGTTGTTCTGGATTTTGTGGTTGATTTTCTTGTTGATCTCCATTGTTTTGTGTTTGTTCTCCTGGTGTTAATTCATTTGTTATTTCATTTTGTGTAAATGCTCTTGCTGTTTCGTCATTTCCTTTTATATAGAAATAACCTGCTGTAGAAATAGCTGCTAGTAATACTACTATTACACTAGCGATTATGATATTTCTCTTACTCTTATAGCTGAGTGTAGCTTTCATTTTTTGGTGCCCCCTTTTTACCAAATTTTATATATTTTGTCTTGCTTTTACTATAAGCCTATTGCTTCTTCCGTTAATGCAAGTTATGAGAGTAATTTCTCTCGTATTTTCTTTAACACTTTTTACGCAGTTTATATCATTTGGGTCAGTAACATATTTATCAAATACTTCATATTCAATAGTGTATCCATCTAAATCTGTCATTTCAATGACATCCCCTATTTTTAGTTTGTTTGTACTACTGAACATTGTTCCGTCAAAATAATTATGACCTGCCATTGTAAAGTTGCCCACATCATTGACATTATTCCCCCAAAATTTTGTAATTGATAATGCCATTGTTGCGTCAGTTGTTTTGTCTATAATTGGATATTCAATGTTAATTTTTGGAATTTTTATTATTCCTGCCACATTATATCCTTTATATTTGGTTTCGACTTTTTTAGTGGTATTAACTACTGCTGATTTGTTTTCTTCAATCTTTACTTTGATATCTAAAACTGCATTAGTTAATTCTTTTTCTTTTATTTGGTTATTTGTACGTTTAGTAACAATAATTGATACAACTGCTAAGAAAGTGATGGCTAATATTACTAAAGTTATATTATATATTATTTTTTTCATACCTTACTCATTTTTATCTGAATTTTTATTTTTTACTTTTAAAATTACTATTGTAACAATTAGTACAAGTAATACACCTGCTACAATATATAAAACTAAGCTTTCACCTGTAACTGGCATTTTAGTTACTTCTTTTACAATTACGTTTTCTGTTTTTTCGTTTTCTTTGTATTCTTCACTAGATGTCATAATTTGAAGATCTATTGTGTTATCAGCTTTTAACCAAACTAAGTATTTATCACCTTTTTTTGATTCTTGTGGTTGTTTGATTGTTTTTGATTCTACATCTTTCCAACCTTCAGCTGGTATAAGTTTTTCATATAGTTTTTTAAATTGACTATATACAGATAATTTTTCAAATATGTTTTTATCTGTTAAGTTATTCATTTTATTTGCAAGGTCTGCTAATTTTTCTTCGTCTGTACCTGCTTTTACTGGTACCATGTTGTAAGTGTATTTTGTTTCTGAGTTGTCATCAATTACTATAGTACCTTTTGTATAGGTAACTTCTGTTCCTTCATCATTTTTTTCGGTTTTTGTTTCATTTCCAATTTTAATAGCAATTTTCTTTGTAACTTTGTTTAAGTCTTGAATGGTTTCTTCAGTTAAAGCATTAGATAATTCTATTTTTTCTGCTTTAATTTCAGTTCCTTTTATCCATAAAAAAGTTTCAGCTTTTCCATCAAAATATGTATTGTAAATGTTTTCATCAACATATGCTATGTTGTTTCCATTTTCTGATGCATCTACAGCTGAATCATAAAAATTTAGGTTTGCTTCAATTTCATCTTTTTTGTTTGCAAATGCAAATTCAAATTTGCTATTTAGTAAATTTGAAATATAAATTATATACTCCTTTTCACCTTTTTTTATCATTTGTGTGCTTTCACTTTTAGCAAATGAAAAACCCTGTAATAATGTTATTATCATAATGATTAGTAATGTAGATAACATTATTTTTTGTTTTAAAGCTTTTTTCATATTTTCTCCCTCCATAAAAAACTTTTTTCTTTTAACGAGCATTCGTATTATATCACATTTTAACCCTTTTGTAAACAAATTTTTCCAATTTTTGTGTTTTAATTTTCTTTTTTCCGTAAGTTTTTAGTTATTATTGTAATATTCAAAAAATACACTTTAAATTACTTATTTTTTATAATTTAAAGTGTATTTTATATGTCATCTATATTGTCAAATAATTCTCTGCATTCCTTCCAACTAGTCACTTTGATGTTTTCATTATCTTCACTCATTCTTTCAATAATTTTTTTAGTATCATCTTTTGAGTTTAGATCCACTACAATAATATTTTTTATGTATTCCTCTGTTCCGTAAGTAATTTTAAATAATACTGATCTTAAAAGTCCTTCTATTTTATCCTCTTGATTTTTTACCGCTATTATTATATAAGTACCATTTGGTTTTAGATTTGTATATGTATATGTATAAATTATTGTTTTTATGATTTCAATTAAACCATATAATGCCAATACCCATATTATCACATTAAATATAAAGTCCCACATATTCTTTCTCCTTTTGGTTTATTTTATGTTAGACACATTTTTTTGTTACTGTTTTGACATTATACATAAAAGAGTGTATACTAAAGTACATGAAAGAAATTGTTGTTAATAAAAAATATGATGGAAAAAAATTGAATAGTTTTTTACTAGATAATTTTGATGGGCTTAAGCTTAATACTTTATATAAAGCTTTGCGTAAAAGGGATGTTAGAGTAAATGACACTAAGGTTTCTGATAATGTTATTCTACATTCTGGTGATGTCATAAAAGTATTTATTCCTGACGAGCAATTATTTAAGGATAAAAGTTTTAACATTGATATTATTTATGAAGATGATAATATTGTGGTTGTAAATAAACCTGCTGAAATTGAAGTAGTTGGTGAGAACAGCTTAACTACTGAACTTTGTAAATATTATAACAGTACTTCTATCTTTCCTTGCCATCGTTTAGATAGAAATACTACTGGATTAGTTTTGTTGGCCAAAAATGAAAAGGCTTTAAATATTTTGTTAGATAAATTCAAAAATCGTGAAATTGAAAAGCATTATAGGGCTTTAGTTTATGGTATTCCTTGTAAAAAAGAAGATACGTTAACTGCATATCTTTTTAAAGATGCAAAAAAATCTTTAGTATATATTTCTGATATTCCTAAAAAAGGGTATGAAAAAATTATTACTTCATATAAAGTAATTAGCTCTAATAGTAAAAATAATACCAGTTTTCTAGATGTTAATTTACATACTGGTAAAACTCATCAGATAAGGGCTCATTTGGCTCATATTGGTTACCCTATTGTTGGTGATGGAAAATATGGCAATAGAGAAATTAATAAGAAATTTAAATATAAATATCAACAACTATGTAGCTATTCTTTGAAGTTTTGTTTTAAGACTGATGCTGGTATTTTAAATTATTTGAATAATAAAAACGTGCCAATGGGGACGGAGAATATTGGCACATTTTAGAATTTAATTTTGTTATTCTTCATTAATAGTCAAATGTGCCAATATTCTCCGTCCCCATTGGCACGTTTTTCTATTTTATTATCTCTTCAAATTCTTCTGCTGAGATAATTTCTTTTTGTATTAAAACTTGTGCAACTGCATGTAATTTATCCATGTTATTATTTAAAATACTTTGAGCTTTTGCATAAGCTGTATCCAACATTATCTTAACTTCAGCTCCAATTGCATCTCCAAATTTTTCTCCTAGTAATTGTAATTCATAAGGATCTTTGTCTGTGTTTATTGATATTGGTCCTAGATTATCACTCATTCCATATTTTATAATCATGTCTTTTGCAATTTGAGTTGCTACTTCAATATCATTACTTGCACCTGTTGATATATCATTTAATACTAATTTCTCAGCAGCTCTTCCACCCAATAATGCAATCAATTTTTCTTCCATTTCTTTCTTCGAAATGTAATATTTATCTTCATTTGTTTTATACATAGTATATCCACCAGCCACTCCACGTGGTATTATTGATACTTCTTTTATGTCTTTTTGAGTTTCTAGTTGACTACTTACTATTGCATGTCCAGCTTCATGGAAAGCTGTTAATCTTTTATCTCTTTCTGATATAACTCTGCTTTGTTTTTCAAGTCCAACTGTTACCTTCTTAACAGCATCTTCAATATCATTTTGTGTTATTGCTTTATGTTCTTTAATTGTTGCTATAATTGCAGCTTCATTTAATATATTAGCAAGCTCTGCACCAGTAAATCCTGCTGTATCCCCTGCAATATCTTTCATACTAACATTTTCTGCAAACTTTTTATCTTTTGCATGAATATTTAGTATTTCTTCTCTTCCTTTCATGTCTGGAAGTGCTATTGTAATTTGTCTATCAAATCTTCCTGGTCTTAGTAATGCTTTATCTAGCATTTCTGGTCTATTTGTTGCAGCTAAAACTATAATTGTTTCTTCTGTATCAAATCCATCCATTTCAACTAGTAATTGATTTAATGTTTGGTTATTTTCAGTTTCTGCACCACTTCCACTTGCTCTTCTTGAACCAATTGCATCTATCTCATCAATAAAAACTATACATGGAGCGACTTTTTTTGCTTTTTCAAATAACTTTCTAACACGTGAAGCTCCTAATCCTGCAAACATTTCTATAAATTCAGAACCACTCATTGAAATAAATGGTACCTTTGCTTCTCCTGCAATTGCTTTAGCAATCAAAGTTTTTCCTGTACCTGGTTGTCCACATAATAGAACTCCTCTAGGAATTTTAGCACCCATCTCATAGAATTTTTTTGGCTCTTTTAGAAAGTCAACTATTTCTATCATTTCATTTTTTTCTTCATCTAAACCTGCAACATCATCAAATTTTATTTTAGATTTTGTTGTTTCAGCATCATATATTTTTCCCTTATCTCCAAGTCCTTGCATTTTAAATACTGCAACAAATAATATTATTAAAAGAATTGTTGGTAATAATGAAAATAAATATTGGAATGTAGTATAAAACATATTTTGTTGTTTTTGAATTAGTTCAATTTCATTGCCTTTTAATTTTTGGTCTTGAATTAATTCTATAAAAGCTTGTGTATTTGGCACTATTGCTTCTTTTTCTTCTTCTACATCTTTTATTTTTACCTTAATAGAAGTACTTCCTACTGTCATTTCAACCTTTTCAATTACGCCATCATCAATTTGTTTAATAAGGTCTGTATAGCTAATAGTTTTTTCCTCTTTATCTTTTTTAGAATTCATCCAAAAAATACCTGTTACTATGGCTATAATCAGTATAATACCAGCAATTATAAAATAAATAGATGTTTTTTTGTTTTGCTTTGGCTTGTTATCATTGCTCATTTTAAAGTTTCTCCTTTATTCTTAAAACTCCTCTGTTTTTATATTAGCTTGTGGCTCTGGATTTTCTCCAGTTTTAGGTGTTTTTTTATTTTCTTGTTTTTTCTTCTTTTGTTCTTGTCTTTCTTTCTCGTCTTTTTTACGAATTTTTTCCTTTTCTTCTTCTTCCTTTTTTTGTCTTTCTTTCTCCTCTATTTCTTGTCTAACTTTTTCTTGCTCTTCTAAAATCTTTGAAAGCTCTATTTGTTTTTTTATTATTTCAGATCTAATTATCAATATTGCAGCAATAACATAAATGCATGTAATTGCCATATATAAAATAGAAAAATATTTAATTGTATAACCTGTTAAAATATTAACAATCATATAAATTAAATTTAATATAATTGGTAAAGTCATACTATATATAGCAACATTGTATACATTTTTATATCTGATTCTTAAGTTAACCGAAATTCCTGTTATATATCCTAAAAAAGAATATAATATAGCATCTAGTAATGTAGTTGATAAATATATAATAAACATGTAAACAAACATCACTATATAGAAAGATATATATATACTATAAACATTATTCGAAGAAAAAACACTTATTATGTCTTGTTTATTTAATTTTACTAAATTAAATTTATCTGAAACTTCTTCTAATGATATTGTTGTAAATGTACCTGTAATACTTCTAATCATTACTGTGTCTCTTAGAATTATAATTCCATTATAATAACTTTTTATATCATCTTTATATTTTTCTAATTTTTCATTGCTTATATTTTCTTCAGTATCTATAATAATTTTGCCATCATATAGTTTGTCCGTTTGAATAACATTACTTTCCTTACCAGAAACTGATAATTTTCCATTATCAAATTCCAAAGTTTCTATATTTTCTTCAATATATTTTTTTACTTCTGTTACCTTTTGACTAAATTTATATGTCAACGCAAAGCTTAAGAAGAAGGCAAAAATTAGCATTAAGATAATTACATAAAATATTGTTTTTCTTGTTTTTTGTACAATTAATTTTTGATATTCTTCTAATCCAAATATACTTATTTTTAGTTTTTTCCAAAATGAAATTTTTACTTCTTCTTCCACTTTAATTTCCCTTCTTTTACACTTTTTCTATTGTCATTCCTTCTTTTGTATCTTTAACTATATATCCTTTTTCTTTTAATTCATCTCTTATTCGGTCTGATAATGACCAATCTTTATTTTCTCTAGCTTCTTTTCTTTTTTCAATCAAATCTTGAATATCTTCTGGTAATTCTACATTTTTACTTTCTTCTAAATATTTTTTACTATTTTCTAAATCTAATCCAAGTACTTTATCAAATTTTAATAGAAGTTCTGCAAAGTGATTTGATTTATGTTCATTTCTTACTATTTCCCATACAATTCCCATTGCAGCAGGCATATTCAAATCATCATTTATTGTTTCCAAAAATTTATTTTCATATTCCTTTATTTCTTGTTCATCTATATTTTCTGTTCCTTGTTGATGTTTTACAAATCCTTCTCTTAGTCTTGTTAAAGCTTTTTGAGTTGCTAAAGCAGTGTCAAATGTAAAATTTAATTTTGTACGATAGTGTGCTGTAAAGCAGAACAACTTATATGCAAGTGGTTCAATTCCTTTTTCTTGTAGTTGGTCTAATATGTAAGTATTTCCTAAAGACTTTGACATCTTTCCACCATCAACTTGTAAAAATTCAACATGCATCCATGTTTTAGCAGGTATTTTTCCTGTTAGCCCTTTACTTTGTGCAATTTCATTTTCATGATGTGTTGGAATATGATCAATTCCACCTGTATGAATATCAAATTGATCTCCAAGATATTTTCTTCCCATTGCAGAGCACTCTATATGCCATCCAGGATATGATAATCCCCAAGGACTCTCCCATTTCATAATATGGTTTTCAGGTGCTTTTATCCATAAAGCAAAGTCATAAGGATTTTTCTTTTCAGTATCAACATCAACCCTTGCTCCTGCAATTTGGTCATCTAACTTTCTATTAGATAAAACTGGATATTTATCTAATTTTGATATATCAAAATATATTCCTTTGCTTGTTTCATAAGCATATCCGTTCTTTATTAATCCTTGAACAAATTCTAGCATTTCTTGTATATGATCTGTAGCTTTTGCAATAATTTCAGGTTTTTCAATATTTAATCTTGCCATATCAATAAAAAATTTATGTGTATAAAAATTAGCAATTTCATAAGGATCCTTATTTTCTTTTCTTGCTGCTTTTTCCATTTTATCTTCGCCTTCATCAGCGTCAGACTCCAAATGTCCTACATCTGTAATATTCATTACATGTTTTAATTCATAGCCATTATATTCTAGTACTCTTCTTAAAGTATCCATAAAAACATAAGTTCTAAAATTACCAATATGTGCATAGCTATATACTGTAGGTCCACAAGAATACATTCGAACTGTATTTCCTTCTATTGGTTTAAAGTCTTCTTTTGTTTTAGTTAATGTATTATATAATTGTATTGCCATAAGCATCCTCCTATTTTATGGGGTTGTTGTGTTACCCGATGTACTATTGTTTTCATTATTTTCATTATTTTCATTGTTTTCCTCTGGTAGTTTTTCCGTGTTTAAGTCTGGTGGTGTAGTTTGTTTTCTGTTTACTGTAATTACAATATTAGTACCTCTAATAACCTTTGCTCCCTCTTCTAGGCTTTGTTTAATAACTATTCCATCATCTTGATCTTCATGTGTTTCATAAATAATTTGAACATTTAGTATTGACAAGTTTGCTTTCGCTTCAGCTTCTGTTTTACCTACTAAATTTGGTATTATTATTGTACTATTCTCTTCTGTGTGAATACTACATTTTTCAGTTGGTACTGCATATTTGTCTTTTCCTAAGACTGTCCAGTTACTATTATTTTCTTTTTCTGGTTTTGCTGTATATACTTTTTCTTCAGTCTCTAAGCAATATTCTGTTGCAACTTTTTTAGATTCTTTACATATTTTTACTACCTCATGACCATCACATGCTTTTGGTGTATTTCCCTTAGTAAAATATTCAGTATATGTTCTATTACAGTCTTTTGTTGCTATTTTGCCACTGTCTCTGCAAACCACAGCTGTTACAACACCATCTGGCTTTTTAAAACGTTTTTTCTCTAATCCTTTATGTACATTTTTCATTATATTAGCCCATATACTTCTAGCTGCCCAAATTTGATATAATTCAATTTCTCCTGCATCAAATCCATACCATGTTGCACCTGCATAATATGGCGTGTATCCACAAAGCCATACATTTGTATCACTATCTGTAGTTCCTGTTTTACAAGCTACATCCATTCCAGATATTGCACAAGCATTTGCAGTTCCACTATAACCTGTAACAACATCTGTTAATATATCTGATATAATAAAAGCATTTGCTTCTGAAATAACTCTTCTGTTTTCTTGTTTTGGTTCTACAACAGTTTTTCCTTCACTGTCTGTTAATTTTGTATAAAATGTTGGTTCTATATATACGCCCTTATTTGCTAATGTTGCATACGCAGCTGCCATTTGTAATGTACTTGATCCATGTGTCGCTCCACCAATTCCTAATGTAAGCATTGAGTCTTCTTCTTTTGTATATGTTGTAAGTCCAAATTCATGTAAATAATCAATTGCTTTATTAATTCCAACTGTATATAGTACTTTCATATTTACTATATTTGATGAAACCTCAATAGCTTTTCTAACTGTACATAAACCTTGATATCCCCCTGCATTTTTAGGAATATAAGTTAATCCTTTAAACTGTGTTCTTGTATCGTCAAAAACTGTTGAAGCTGTTATTGCTTTTTCTTCTAATCCAGGTGCAATGTCAACAAGTGGTTTTATTGATGAACCTGTTTGTCTTTCACTCATTGCATAATTATGATTTGTTCCTTGATCACTTCCTAGTGCTCCACCCATTGCAACAACTTTTCCTGTTGTTGGTTCTATAATTGTTGTTCCAGCTTGAGTTCTATATACTATTTTCTTTCCATTTTCATCTTTCTTACCACTATTTTTAGTTTGTACATAACTTTCTTTTGCCATTTCTTTTAAAACAGCATTTTGAATTGATGTTACTTGTGTTGTATATAGTTTATACCCTCCAGATTGAATCATAGCTTTTGCTTCTTTAAAGTCTATATCTTTTGCTTCTGCTAAATCTTTTGCTGCATCATTAACAGCTTCATATACAAAGTATGAAATCTCACCAATTTGTATTTTTCCTTTTTTGAATTTTAAGCCTTTTTCAACTTTTTCTACTGCCTCATTATAAAGTTTTTCTGCCTCTTCAGGATTATCACTAATTCTATTTTGTTCTTTCATAAAACGTAATACTAATTTAGTTCTTGATTCTATTAATTCACTATGGTCATTTTCTTTGTCATAAGGATCATACATGTTTGGTCCATCATTTATTCCTGCTAAAAATGCAGATTCTACTAAATCCAAGTCTTTTGCTGATTTTGCAAAATAATATTGTGCACCATATTCTACACCATGAAGATCATTTCCACCAACAAATATTATATTTAAATATTTTTCAATAATCTGGTTTTTAGTTAGCATACTTTCAATTTTATATGCTCTTGACATTTCACGAATCTTTCTTTCAATTCCAGCAGTTCCAGTATCAGCTTTATCTTTCATTATGTTTTTTACTAATTGTTGTGTAATTGTACTTCCTCCACCAACATCCGAACTTCCTTTATTTAGTAAATAGCTCAATGTTGCCTTTCCAGTTCTTAAAATATCTACTCCAGAATGCTCATAAAATCTTTTATCCTCAATTGCTATGTATGCATTTGCAGTGTATTTTCCCATTTGATCTAATGTAATTACTTTTCTATTTTCATTTCCTTCTGAAGCTGATAATACAGCTATTTGTTTTCCTTCTGAATCATATACTTCTGAGTTTCCACTTGCAATTAGTTCTTCTCTAGTAATCGCCCATTTATCACTAAAGAATATTCCAGCCAATACACCTCCACCTACAAGCATTAATAAAAGAACTAATATTATAAATATTAGTATTACTTTTCTAAGTTTTGGATGCTTTCTTACTTTTATTGTATCTGCCTTATTTTCTCTTCTACTTCTTTTTATTTTATATTGTTTAGTATCACTTGAGTGCTTCTGTTTGTTTTCCATAAAATATCCTCCCTTGGATAAATTTTAACATGTATATTATATAATATATTCCCAAAAAAGCAAAGTATTTTAATAAATTTTTAAGGTTTTCCAACATATAAAAACCACTAATAACATTTACTGTATATATTAGTGGTTTTTTATAGTTAATATATAATTAAATTTTATCCAAACAAACCTTTTTTCTTAATTGGTGGCTGTTCATTCATAGTTTTTGCAAGTTGCATTAGCAAGTCTCTTTGTTCTGATGTTAATTTTTTAGGAACTTGTACTTGTACAGTAAATACAAAGTCACCTTGTGCACTACTGTTTACACCTTTAAATCCTTTATTTCTTATAACAAACTTTGTACCAGTTTGAGTTGCGTCTGGAATTTTATAAGTTTCAGTTGTTCCATCCACCATTGGTATTTTAAGTTCTGCTCCTAATGTAGCTTGAGTAAATGTAATTGGTACATCACAAAAGACATTATTGCCTTTTCTGCTATAAATGCTATGTCTTTTTACATGTATCAATACATATAAATCTCCCTTTAGTCCACCATTTGTTCCTGGCTCGCCTTCTCCTTGCATTACTATTGTTTGACCATCATCAACACCCGCAGGAATTTTTACCGTTAAACGTACCTGATTTCTAACTGTTCCTTTACCTTTACAAGTTTCACAAGGATTTGTAATAACTTTACCTGTACCATGGCAATTTGTACATGTTCTAGTTGTTTGCATTTGTCCAAGTATTGTAGTTTGTACTTGTTTAATCTGTCCACTTCCATGACATACACTACATGTTTCAGGATGTGTTCCTGGTTTCGTTCCTTCTCCATGGCAAGTATTGCAAGTTTCATTTCTATTTATTGTTACATATCTTTCTGTTCCTAAGAAAGATTCTTCAAAACTTATATCTATATCATAGCGTAAATCTGCACCTTTTTTAGGTCCATTTTTTCTTGTACCTCTAGAAGAACCTCCAAATCCTCCACCAAAGAAAGAAGAAAATATATCTCCTAAATCTCCAAAATCACTAAATCCATCAAAACCTGTTGAATATGTATATGTACCACCAAATGGTCCTCCGGCTCCGCCTCCGAAGCCTTGAGGTCCATCTGCTCCAAATTGGTCATACATCTTTCTTTTTTGAGGGTTTGACAAAGTTTCATAAGCTTCATTTACTTCTTTAAACTTTTTCTCTGCCTCTTCTTTGTTATCAGGGTTAGCATCTGGATGGTATTGTTTTGCAAGTTTTCTATATGCCTTTTTTAATTCTTCATCAGTTGCATTTTTATTTACGCCTAATACCTCATAATAGTCCTTTTTTGTAGCCATTATTCATTTCCTTCATTATTATTATTTTCTGTATTTGTTTCCGAATTTGCATCATTTGGATTTGCTTGTGCTTGTTGTCCAGCTGATGTTTGCTTATATAATTGTTCTGTTATAGAGTAGAATACTGTTGTTAATTTTTCTGTTGCAGATTTAATTGCTTCAACATCAGAACCTTCTAATGCTTTTTTAACATTAGCAATTTCAGTTTCTGCTTTTGCTTTTTCTTCTCCACTAATTTTGTCTCCAAGTTCATCAATTGTTTTTTGACTGTTATATACTAAGCTTTCTGCATTATTTCTAACTTCAATTTCTTCTTTTCTCTTTTTATCTTCTGCAGCATGTGCCTCAGCATCTTTAACAGCTTTTTCAATATCTTCATCAGATAGATTTGTACTTGCTGTAATAGCTACTTGTTGGCTATTTCCTGTGGCCATATCTTTTGCAGATACGTGTACAATTCCGTTTGCATCAATATCAAATGTTACTTCGATTTGTGGCACTCCACGAGGTGCTGCTGGAATTCCTGTTAATTGGAATCTTCCTAATGTTTTGTTATCTGCAGCCATTTCACGTTCACCTTGTAATACGTGAATTTCAACACTTGTTTGACCATCTGCTGCTGTTGAGAATATTTGTGATTTTTTAGTTGGTATTGTTGTGTTTCTTTCAATTAATTTTGTAAATACTCCACCTAATGTTTCAATACCTAATGATAATGGTGTTACATCTAGTAATACTAGGTCTTTTACATCACCTGATAAAACACCACCTTGAATAGCTGCACCAATAGCAACACATTCGTCTGGGTTGATACCTTTGTCTGGTTCTTTTCCTGTAATTTTCTTAACTGCTTCTTGAACAGCTGGAACTCTTGTAGATCCACCTACTAATAATACCTTGTGTAAGTCATTTGCTGTAACTCCTGCGTCTTTCATAGCTTTTTCTACTGGTATTTTAGTAGCTTCAATTAAGTCACTAATTAACTCTTCAAATTTTGCTCTTGTTAATGTAATGTCTAAGTGTTTTGGTCCTGTTGCATCTGCTGTAATAAATGGTAAGTTGATTTGTGTTTGTTGCATTCCAGAAAGCTCTATTTTGGCTTTTTCTGCTGCTTCTTTTAGTCTTTGCATTGCCATTTTGTCTGTTTTTAAGTCAATACCACTTGATTTTTTGAATTCTGATACTAAATATTCAATAATTCTATCGTCGAAGTCATCTCCACCTAATTTTGTATTTCCGTTTGTTGCAAGTACTTCAAATACACCGTCTCCAATATCTAGGATAGAAACATCAAATGTTCCTCCACCTAAGTCATATACCATTATTTTTTGATCTTGGTCTTCTTTGTCCATACCAAATGCTAAAGCTGCTGCTGTTGGTTCGTTTATAATTCTTAATACTTCTAGTCCAGCAATTTTACCAGCATCTTTTGTTGCTTGTCTTTGACTATCGCTAAAATAAGCAGGTACTGTAATAACAGCTTGTGTAACTGGTTGGCCTAAATAGTTTTCTGCATCTGTTTTTAATTTTTGTAATATCATTGCTGATATTTCTTGTGGAGAAAATTCGTCTCCTTCAATTTTTACTTTTTTGTTTGATCCCATATCTCTTTTAATTGAGATTACAGTGTTTTCTGGATTAGTAACTGCTTGACGTTTTGCAATTTGTCCTACTAATCTTTCTCCATTTTTTGAAAATGCAACAACAGATGGCGTTGTTCTATTTCCTTCTGCGTTAGGAATAACAACTGGCTCTCCTCCTTCCATTACTGCTACACATGAGTTTGTTGTTCCTAAGTCAATTCCTATAATTTTTCCCATAATAATTTACTTCCTTTCTAAATTTATATATATTTTAAAATTAATATCTATTTAATTACTAAACAAATCAAAAGCGAGTATAACGAGGCAAACGAGTAAATTTTCTTGAGATTATACAAATGTATATCGAAAGAAAATTTATGAAGTTTAACAAAGTTAGACGATGCTTTTCATTTGTTTAATTGGCTACAACTACCATCGAGTGACGAATAACTTTATCACCTATTTTATAGCCTTTTCTATACTCTTCTTTTACTTCTTTTTCTCCTAAGCTTTCATCTACTACTAAACTTACAGCTTCATGAAGTTCTGGATCAAAAGTTTTTCCAACTGCTTCAATTTCAGTTACTCCATTTGCTTTTAGTACATCTTTAAATTGTTTTAAAACAAGTTCTACCCCTTGTTTATAGCCTTCATCTTCTGTTTGGCTTGCTACTGCTTTTTCTAGATTATCTATTACTGGTAAAAAGTTAGATACTACATCAGCCATAACCGAGCTATACATTCCAACTTTCTCTTTTTCATTTCTTTTTTTATAATTATCAAATTCAGCAGCAATTCTTTTTAATCTGTCATTTGTTTCGTCTAATTGAATTTTAAGAGTTTCATTTTCTTTTTTTATTTCAATTATTTCATCATTTTGTTTTGATTCTTTAGTTTCTTGTTTGACTTCTTTTTTACCTTTTTCCATTGCATGTTTTCCTTCTGCCATTTCATTTCTCCTTTCTTTATTGTCCATTTAATTTTTTACTAATATATTTCATAACCGAAATAACTTTTGAGTAATCCATTCTTTTTGGTCCTATAATTCCAATAGTTCCTAAGTCTTTATCTTGATATCTATGCTTAAATGTTATTATACTGAAATCTTTTAATTGTTCATTTTCATTTTCATCACCAATATACACATTTATATCTTTTGCAAATCCCGTATTTAATAAGTCTAACATAACTTGTTTTGTGTCTATTAGATTTACAAAGTTTTTAGCTACTTCTAGACTTTTAAATTCTGGAAGCTCGAATACTTTGTTGGTTCCTTCTAAATAAACTTTTGCTTCTTCATTTATTACTTTATCAAGTTGTTGCATTATTGGTTTTATAACATTTAAACTATAGTTCATTTCTGAAAAGATGTATTCTTCTAAAGGTCTATCTATTTCGTCTATAGGCTTTCCTTTAAGCTTATTATTAAATATGAAATTTAATGTATTTACTTGTTCTTCTGTAATATCTTCATCAAATTTAATAATTGTTTCTTTTATAATTCCGGTATCTGTAAGTATAACTGCCATTAACATTCTAGTTCCTAGCAAAACAAATTTTACTTCTTCTATGTTTTGAAGATTTGTTTTAGGTCCAATTGCAACTGATGTATAATGTGTTACTTCTGATAATGTATTTGTAGCTATTTTAGTTAATTCTTCGATTTCATTAACTCGGGTTTCTAATTTAGATTGTATGTATTTTATTTCTTCTAAGCTGATGTCATCATCTTTTAATAGTTCGTCTACATATAGCCTGTAACCTTTTGCTGATGGAACTCTGCCGACTTGAGGTATGTGGTTTATCTAAGTAACCACTTTTTTCTAAGTCTGCCATTTCATTTCTGATTGTTGCACTGCTATAGTCTAAATTATATTTTTGTACTAGTGCTCCTGAGCTAACCGGTTCTGCTGTGTTAATATATTCTTCTATTATTGCTTGTAAGATTTGTTTTTTTCTATCATCTAACACATTTTCACCTTCTAACTCTTTATATGTTTTAGCACTCTCAGTTCTTATCTGCTAAACTGCATATATATTATATCCATTTTTAGCAATTGTCAATACATATTGCTAAAAAATTGTGTGAAATTTATGTGAAATTCTATAACAAAAACGACTATACAAATGTAATAAAAAGCATATAATTATACAAAAATAAAGTAGTACTTCCTTAAATTGAAGTACTACTCAAAAATAGTGCTACTATTTTATGTTATATACAATTTCTCCATTTACTTCTTGTTTTTCGAGAGAGACTCCAGATTCTAGACAAACTAGCGGACGCACACCCGAATCGCTGCCTTCATAGCTGTAGTTGCTGACAGAGCCGCCGAAGTTCACGTTCATCAAGTTGCTGCTGCTGATGGCTGACGGACTGGCAAGCCACATATAAGCTGCATAATTGTCTTTATATTGATATGCTGTTAAATAATCACGTGTAACTAGAGAATCTTTATATGAATCTCCGTCTGTAAATTTTAGCTTATATCCTGTTTCTTGTGCTATTATTTCTATTTGTTTTGCAAATCTTGTGTTATATGATGCTACAAACATATCTAGGGTCAGTGCTCCTATTGCATATTTTGCTTTTGTTGAGTTTTTAAACCCTTTCCATATTTCTGTATCCAATAAATATGCTGTTGCTTTCATATTATTATTTGTATTATCACTTCCACCATAACTTGATTTTAAATAGCTTAACCATGGGCTTATATTTGTATCTGTTGTACTTGCTGCTCCTGTATATTTATTTAATAAGGTGTCATTAAAATAATATGCATTGGTTGTTGAACTTGCCGTCATTGTTGCTCCATCTTTTGATGGTATATATTCTCCTGTTATATAATTATCTGCTATTAAATATATATTTTTTCCATCTGAATGATATATTTTCCATTTACTAATTCCTGCACTATTATCACAGGTATATCCTGTTACTTCTTTTCCACAATATACTACTGGATGATTAGCAACTTCTGCTGCATTTATTGTATTTTGAGTAATACTATTTTCGTTTACTACTATTGTTCTTACACATTCAGGTGCCTTATTTAAGCTATTTATTCTTTTTGCTTCTGTTTCATTTGATACTATTAGTTTTGTGATTTTTTCTCCATCTTTCCAGAATGTTGATTGCCCTATATTTATTACACTATTAGGAATATTTATTTCTTCTAAATTATCATCACACACAAAAGCTCTTTCTCCTATTGTTGTTACTCTATTTGGAACTACTATTTTATTTAACATATTATTAAATGAAAAACTAAAATTTCCTATTATCTCTAGACTATTACCTAATGTAACTTTACTTAAACTTGTTGCTCCTGCCATAGCAAAATTGCCTACATTTGTTATTCCATCACATATTGTTAGTTCTGTTATATATGGTGTTATACAAGATACCGCATTACCTTGCATTCCACCTTGTAACCATGCAAGATATGAAACTGTTTGGATTTGCCAACCACTTGCTGATTTTATATCACTAATACTTGTTGCATCCATTAATATTCCCATTTCTCCTGTTCCTTCAATTACTACTTTATATGTTTCTCCTTCCGAAAATGGTATTGTTGTATTGTCACCAGCTTTTAGTGATGATGGTGTTATTTTTTCTCCAGTAGCATAAAATTTAGCTACAATTTGTGAACCTTCTGGAATAGTATCGCCATTTGCTGCTGTTAATGGAGTATTACTCCAAGTTCCATTATTGCATACATATGCCATTGTCCATTGTTGGTCAGCATATGGATTTGTTACAGGTTTGCTTTCTTCTCCTGTTGTGCCATTTATTTTTCCATCTATCCATTCATTTAAGCCGTTTATTGAGTCTAAGTCATTTTGTGTTGCTTGATCCATTTTGTTTTGAGCATCTTTTGCTTTTTGTATTATTCCTGTATTTCCAAATAGTGCATTTATACTTACTCCTGCTAGTATTAGTAATACTACAATAGTTACTACTAGTGCAATTAGCGTAATACCATTTTGTTTTGAATAATTTCTTTTGTTCTTTGTTTTCATTTTTTCTTTGTACCTTTTATATGATATTTTTTATCATACCCTTTCTTTTAATTTTTATTTTTAGGCACACAAAAACGGATTCCAAGAATTTATATGCAGTGCGAACTGCTAGAAATTCTAGTAAGTCGCATATTTGTCTTCTTCTGCAATTTATCATATAATGATAAATCTCTTAGAACACAAACAAAGACAGATACTAAATATTTTCATATTTAATATCTGTCTTGTATATGCTTAATAAAGCTAATTTCTTAGCTTGTTTGTTATTTGTTAATGTTGTGGCTTTCTCTACTCCTGCAAAGGTTTTAGCTTTCTTCATATTTTGTGCCTCTTTCTACTCTTTTCTTTAGATTTCTACTGTATTTATCTTATACTACTTATAAAACAATTTCAAGTGATTTGATTAAATTTTTATTCTTACATTTCTTTCAATTTCTCCATTTCTTCTTTTGTTAGTCCTGTCGTTTCAATAATTACTTCCGTTCCTACTTTTGCTTTTATCTGTCTACTTTAAAACTACTTATATTTTAATTCTAAATAAATTCTTCCCATACTATATTTGCTAGGTCTAAGCCTTTGTTAGTTAGCTTAATTTGGTCTCCATCTATTTCTAGTAATTCTTCATTCACAAGTTTTTCAAGTTCACTATGATATAAAAAAACCGGGTTTGCTACAAATTTTATTTTAAATTCTTGTATACTAACTCCATCTATCTTTCTTAGACCTAATAGCATATATTCTTTTTGCATTGCTTCCATATCTTGTTTTTCATGGAATACTAAATTTTCTTCTGTTTTGTCTTCATCATAATTTTTTATATATTGTTCTATATTTTCTATGTTTGAATATCTAATTCCATTTGTATATGAATGTGCAGCTATTCCAAAACCTATATATTCCTTTTGATTCCAACAATCTAAATTGTGTTTTGACTCATAACCTTTTTTAGCAAAATTAGATATTTCATAATGAATATAATTATTCTGTTCTAATGTTTGTTTTACAGCCCAATACATTTTTCTCTCTAAATCTTCATTTGGTAATTCTAAACCTTCTTCTACTTTTTTAAATAGTGGAGTATTTTCCTCTAAAATTAAAGAATATACTGAAATATGTTCTGGTTCCATAGATACTATTTCTTCTATTGAGTCTTTTACTTCTTCTAACGTTTGGTTTGGAATTCCTATCATTAAATCCACATTTATATTTTCAAATCCCGCTTCTCTTGCAAATCTGAAAGTATCTAAAAAGTCTAAATATGTGTGTATTCTTCCAATTTCTTTTAATAAATGTTCATGTGTAGATTGTAAACCTATACTTAGTCTATTTATTCCAGCCCTTTTGTAATCTTCTAATTTTTCCAAAGTGACTGTTCCAGGATTAACTTCTATTGTAATTTCTGCTTTTTCGTCAATTTCAAAATTTAGTTTTATATCTTCTATAATTTGAACAATATATTTACTATCAATTAATGATGGCGTTCCACCGCCAATATATATTGTTTTAACTAAAAACAAATCATCTTTGCCATTTTCAAAATCAATTTTATTATTATTTCCAACTTCTATAATTTCTTTTAATACACATTGAATATACCTTTTTATAAAGCTTTCTTTATTTGCATAAGAGCAAAAATCACAATAACTACATTTTTGCTTACAGAATGGGATGTGTATATATAGTCCAATTTGTTTTCTTCGCATAATTTTATTCCTTTCTTATTTTTTAGATTAACAGTTATATAATTTTTAGATTTAATTAAATTGTTAGAGTAGGAACAGCGACTTTCCGGCTTCAAAAATAATATAACTGTTAATCTTTGTGTCTACTCTATTGTTTAAATTTAGAAACAAATTGTTCTATGTTTTGAAAGCGATGATTTACTCCTGATTTTCCTATTGGTTTTGATAGCATTTTTCCTATTTCACTTAAAGTTGCTTCTGGATTTTTAATTCTTAACTCTGCCACTTCTTGTAATTGTTCAGGCATTTTTTCAAACTGTCCTATTTGTTTTAGAAAGTTTATATCTTCTATTTGTTTTATTGCAGCTTCAACTGTTTTATTTAAATTTGCTGTTTCACAATTTACTTTTCTATTAACATTGTTTCTAATTTCTCTATATACACGTATTTCTTCAAATTTAAGCACAGCTGTGCTTGCCCCAATTAGTGCTAAAAATTTTGAAATTTGTTCTCCATCTTTTGTATATATTGCTTGTCCGTTTTTCTTTTCTATTTTTTTAAAATTTATCTCATATTTACTTAAAATTTCAAGTATTATACTTGCATTTTCTTCAGATGAAAAAATTATTTCTAAGTGATAATTATTTTTAGGGTTATTTACTGATCCTCCTCCTAAAAAACTTCCTCTTACAAATGCTTTTTCTAGTATTTCTTGATTACTAACTTTGTTAATTATGCCTTCTAACATCACTGTATTGTTCATATATGTAATTTCTGAAATATCTGGCTTATTTACACTAATACAAAATTTCTTTCCGATTATTTCTATTTTATGATTTGAGTATTGTAAATTATTTAATAATTTACTAAATCGATTTATACTGTATTCACTTTCGGTACAAAATTTTATTTTATTTTTCTCTGCTGATATATTATTAGTTATTATATATCCAAGTAATTCATATTTTACTGCTTCTTTGTTTGCTAAATTGCTTAATTTACTTATTTCTTCTTTTACTTCACCTGAAAAAGACATTTAGCCCTCCTTTTGAAAAACAACAACTCTATTATTTCCTTCAAAATCTTTTATTGGTTCATTTGTTATTAATTTTAAATTGTTACACTCTAATTTTGTAACAATTTTTCCTTGGTTATATCCTATTTCTAGTAATAAATATCCATTTGGCCTTAGGTATTTATGTGACTCATTTAATATTTTTCTATAAAATTCTAATCCATCTTTCCCACCATCTAAGGCTATATGTGGTTCTGCTTGTACATCTTTGCTCAACTTTTTTATTGTTTCAGTTTCAATATATGGTGGATTTGATACTATAACATCAAACTTTTTTTCTGACAATTCATTAAACAAATCGGATTTTAAAATCTCTAAATTTATCACTTCATTTGTTTTTGCATTTTTTTTAGTTATTTCAAGTGCTTTTAGACTGATATCTGTTGCAGTTATTTCCAAATCATTACAATAATGGCCAATTGAAATTGCTATTGCTCCACTTCCTGTACATAAATCCAATACTTCAACTTTTTTTCCGTTTTTTGATAATTGATTTATAATTTTTATTGTTTGTTCAACTAAAACTTCAGTGTCTGGTTGTGGAATTAAAACATTTTCATCTACATAAAACTCAAGTCCCATAAACTGTTGATTATGAGTTATGTATTGTATTGGTAATCCATTTATTATTTTATTTATGCTTTTTTCATATTCATCAATTTGATTCTGATTTACAATTTTTTCACTATTAATAATTATTTCTTGTCTAGTTTGATTTAATATATGTTGTAAAAGCATTCTTGCTTTTATACCTGCATCTTGTATGTTTTCTTGTTTTAAAGCATTTTCTCCAAATCTTATTAATTCAATTTGTTTCATTTTTTTCACCTTGTTATATTATATCATTTACTTATTTTGTTTTTCAATAATTTTATATAGCTTAAAGGACTAGATATTTAAGCTTTTCATCTAGTCCTTAAAATTATATAAATCAAAGCCCCGCCTTAGCCGTAAGGTGAATGAAATTTTAAGGACCTGCTTACACAGGTGGGTATCTTGTTAAATGCTCCTGGGTTTCTTACAATAGTTGGTAAGCTTACACGCCACATTTAAAGGCAGATTCCCGTTTAGAATTTGTTGGTTCTAAAATTCCAGTCTACACGCACTATGCAGGGAAAAATAAATTCTATTTAATTATTAGATATATATTATCATAAAGCATATAAAATTACAATTGATTTTTTTACCAAATTTCATTATTTTTATTATTACTTTTGTAGTACATATCCTTTTATTGTAAAATAACTAATTTTCGTCGGTTTTTGATCAGTATATCTCATTCGTAAATTTGTTATATAAAAGTCTCTGTTTTCATCTATTTTTATTACATTATTTGTTTCTACGTATCCCTTTTCATTATTCTCTTCTATCACTTTAGAAATATATTCTTCTAAGTTAATTGTAACTGAACCTATGAATTTAATATTTCTAAAATTTTCAAGTTTTTGGTTATATTCCGATGCAGCAATTGCTTGCAAATACCTATATCCTCCAATTGGTATGATTGGTTCTTCCTTACCATAAGATTTTGAGTATTCAACATTTTTATATTGTACATAATCATTATAATAGTTTCTATTATCTTTTGTACTTTTATCCATTTCATCTTCACTTACATAGTTTGGTATATATTTATCAGAATCATTTTGTCTTTTTAAGTAATCATAAGCACTTTTAGCTATTTCTTTATTTTCATCTGATAATTCATCAAAACTTTGTCCTGTTCTCCAAGCCTTTTTTAATCTGTTTGATTGACTTATATTAGAAGCTGATTGTACATTCACAATTGGAAGCATTGTAGATATTGCTATTATCACTGATACTGCTGTTATTGTATGTATTAAATATTTCCTTTCTTTATATAAAGACAAGAATATTGCTATTATTTCAAATACTATAAACATTATTCCTATATATCTACTTGGTGTAAGTCCATTTCCATCAATACGAGCATATATCGAATAAATTTGTAATAATACAAATGGAATAAAAGATATTGGCAATATTTTGCAAAATTTTTCTATTATTTTTGCTTCTTCTCTAAATGCATGTATTGCCGTCCATACAGGAAATGCTACAATAAACAACCCTGCTAATATTCTATATATTGAATTTGCTGGTATTTCTCTTATTATAATTATTTTAGCCATATACATATAAATTATTGCCGTAGCTAATATTGTTAGTGGCAACATTATATATAATATAATTGCTTTTATAAATTTTGAAACTTCATTTTTTACATCTGTTATAGCAACTAAACTTGCTGGTAACATCCATAACCCTAACAATGCAATTTGCAATCTTCCTATCAAGTTGAAGTTATTTGTATCATTTAAAATCAATGCAATAAATATAAATAATATTAATGTTAAGCCAATGTTTAAAATTGAATATATTATTCCAACACCAAAAAGATTTTTAAATGTTTTTACAACATATTCTCCCACGTCAACTTCTGAATTTCTTATTACTTGTATTAATCCAATTAAAAATACTATTATTATATATCCTATTCCAAACCTAACAGCTGAAAGATTTTCTGTATACATTAGTTTTTCTAATCCTATTGCTACTCCTATACTTACTATGTAGGCTATTCCCCTTTGGCTCATTTTCTTAAAATATGTTTCACAAGTAAAAAAATTCACAGCACATATAACTATTACTATCAACAATTTATCTGTTATTGTTGGTAAATTTTCTAATGCAAATACAAAAAATAAAGTTGTTAATAATATTATTATATTAGTTGCTGTATATTGTTTAAAACTGTTTTTGTAATTCGAAACTATCCCTTTTAAAAATTCTTTTATTTTCGACATAAAATTACCCTTTCAATAAATTTATATTTATAATATTATATCTTTTACTTTTTTTCAATAATTCAAGTTTATTTTTATCAAAATCTATTTTCTTTTTTTCTTGTTTATGATATCTTAATTTTATCAAATAATTTAGGAGTTTATATGAAAAATAAAAATAATTTTATAACATTTCTTAAATGCAATTGGGCCAAAATTGTTTTAATTACTTTTAGTCTTATAACTATCATTATTATATCTATTTTTTTCATTCCAAATTTGGTTAGAAAACTAAACTTCTCAAATAGCGTTTCTAATTTTGAAAAAAAATCTTCTATATTTTATTTAGATAAAATATACTGTTACAGTAGTGCAACTGGTATAAATAATTCTGAAGGAAAGGCAATGTGGGATGTTAATGTAAGTCAATATACTGATATTGCTTTATACTTAGGTATAAATAATGTAAAAAATAACTTAGAAAATAATTTAGAGGAAAATCTACAAGTCGTCGATACTTCAGCCAAATATAGTATTTCTAAAATCTATATTGATAAAATAAATTTTTCAAATACTAATACTGGTAACTTAAATTTAAATTATATTCCAATTTTAAATTTCGGTTTAATATCAGATGATGAACTTGCAATTTCTAATGAACAACAAAGTAAAATTAATTTTAATATAGTTGATAGTACGGATTCTCTATTAAATGATATTGTTTCGGAACCTAGTATTGACAATCACTTTATTTTGCCAATTACTCTTCGTTATTTAAATCAAAATATAAAAAATGGGCATGTTATAAATAATATTGAAGATAGTCTATCTTTTGATGGTTCAATATTAAAACGTTCTTCTATACCTTTATCATCTATAAAAAATGAAGTTTCTTTTACAATTCATATCATTAATGAATTAAATGAAGACTATTCATATCAGGTTGTATTACAAGTTCCTTTACAAAATGCTGATGCAAATAAAACTATTTATGATGGTAGTTATTCTGAAGAAATAAATCTAAATGATTGTTATTTTTATTAATAAAAAAGTAGTATCTTTATAATCTAGATACTACTTTTAGTATATTATTTCTCTTTTTAATAATTTATTTTTTATTGTTCCTATTCCTACAACTACATTGTTAACCTTTATTTGGTATAAGCCATCATCGTTATTATTTGTTAATTGTACTCCATTTAGAAATAATTTTAATTTTTCCTCTTTTAATTCAACGATTGGATATTTTTCAAAAAAGTTTTGCACTGTTATTAAATGTTGATTCAAGAACTTTTCATTTTCCTTATTTTTTTCTAGTTCTTCAACTGTAATAGCCTGATTTAA
>ULWW01062093.1_pt1 | contig 29948 bp, 26 predicted proteins | sample 1960741 | NCBI WGS metagenome assembly ULWW01 (sample SAMEA4835823, study PRJEB28245) | human gut metagenome | biome: gut microbiome; material: fecal sample | place: Denmark | collected 2008
AAGATAAGTTAAGTAATATTTATGATTTATTAGGAAATAGTTATGAATGGACACAAGAGGCCAACAATACCGATAACCGAGTTAGCAGGGGTGGCTATTACGATTTTAGCTATGCACCGAACGTTCGCAGCAACGGCGATCCGACCTATACCGGTTCCGTCTTTGGCAGTAGGCTCACACTTTATATAAAGTAGGACTGAACTCTAAAGTCGTGAATTGAAAATTGTAAAAAAATTAGAAAGAAATAGTAAAAAATGAATAAGGAGAAATCCTAACGAATGAAATACGTTAGGATGGAATTTTCTAAAATTTTTACAAAATGCGTGTAAACGGATTTTGAGGAAATAAAGGGAATTCCACTAACGTGGCGCCACTAACGTGGCGTTTTTTGTGCTTTTAAAGGCCTAAAAATGCGGAAGGGAGAAATTATGGGCATTAGCACAATGTTAAAATTATTGCAAGAAAAAGAAAGTGGAAAAATAGTTTTAGTAAATATTGGAAACTTTTATGTAGCATCAGGAAAGGATGCAGTATTATTAAATAAAATACTAGATTTAAAATTAACATGTTTAGAAAAAGAAATATGCAAAGTAGGCTTTCCAATAAGTGCACTAGAAAAATATACAAATAAGATAGAAGAAAAACAGTATTCATACATAGTATATAGATACATAGCAAAAGAGTTAAAATTAGAAATAACAAAAATTCATAAAGCAAAAAATAAAAACGAAATAATACAAGAAAAAGCCAACTGCTTATTATGTAAAGGGATAAAATCATACCCAAAAGAAGATAAATATATAGAAGCAGTAGCAAAACTATATGAAAAAGAAGATGAAATAAACAGAGCAAAAGAACAAAGAAAGAAGAGAAAGATATGGTTTCAAAAGAAGAACAAACAAATAAATTAGCTTTAATTCCAAAGGCAGAAAATTATATAGAATATATGTTACAAATGATTTTAAAATTACCAAGAACAGAAAAATATAGTATAGGAACAGAATATAAGCAATCATTATACATTATGTTAAAAGACATAATATATTTAAGCAAAATACAAAAAGAATGCATCCTAGAAAAATTAAATGAAATAGATGCAAACCTAAATACACAAAGAATATACCTAAGAATAATGAAAAAACAAAAATGGACAGATGAAAAAAATTTTAATATAGCAATGGAGAAAATATATGAAATAGGAAAAATAATAGGAGGATTGTATAAATACTATGCCAAATACAGTAAGGAATAGCTATTATAAAAATTTAACATATGAAAAATTAATGGAAGCACATATAAAATCAAAAAAAGGAAAAGGGTATAGAAATGAAATAATAAAATTTAATTTAAAACAAGAAGAATATATAATATGGCTATTAGAACAATTAAAAACAAAGAAATACAAACATGGAGGTTATACAACTTTTTATGTAACAGAGCCAAAATTAAGAAAAATAGAAAAATCAAAATATATAGACAGAATAGTTCATAGATGGGTAGTAGATAATTTTTTAGAGCCAGCATTTGTACCACAGTTTGTAAACACATCATATGCATGCTTAAAAAACAAAGGTATGCACAAAGCATGCTTAGATGTTCAAAAAACAATGAAACATTGTAAAAAAATATGGAATAACTACTATATATTAAAAATGGATGTTGCTAAATATTTTGATAACATAGAAAAAAAAATAAAAGATAAGGAATTAATGTGGCTTATAAAACAAATACTATATTCACAAAAAAGAGAAAAAGGTTTAGAAATTCGGGAATTATACTTCACAAATGTTTGCAAATATATATTTAAATGAAATAGACCAATACATAAAACATAAATTACACATAAAATATTATTTTCGTTATTTAGATGATAGCATTGTAATAGTAAAAGAAAAGCAACAAGCAATAAATGTTTTGGAAAAAATATCAAAATTTTTAGAAGAAAATTTGCAATTAAAATTAAATAAAAAAACTCAAATATTTAAAGGTAAACAAGGAGTAAATTTTTGTGGCTATAAAATAAATGAATACAGAATGAAAATAAGAGATAAAGGAAAAAGAAAATTAAAAAATAAAGTAAAAAAATTAAAACAACAAGTAAAAAATGGCGTAATTACAAGCAAGGAAGCAAAAAAAATATTTAGCAGGGCATTTAGGTTATTTAAAAATAGCAAATGTAAATAATTTAAAAAAAGAAATTTTTTATACTAAATAAAAAATAGGGATAAGTCAAAAGGCCAACAATACCAATAATCGAGTTAACAGGGGTGGCAATTACAATAATAGCAATGCACCAAGCAATCGCAACAACAACAATCCGACCAATACCAATTCCAACAATGGCAGTAGGCTCACACTCTAATACAAATTGAGATTATATATTTTAAGGAATATATACAGTAATAGTATTAGTATTAAAGAGACTTATTCCTTCCTAATGTAGGTAAAAATGAATCAGCAAAATATGTATTAGTAAAATTTTATATTTGAATATATGTATTTTGAAAAATATATAAGAAAGGTTGTAAATATGAATTTATGTTATATAATTGGAAAAATAGTTAATAAAGTGAATTTTGAATTTATTATAGAAAGCAAAGATTATTCAATTGCAACATTTAGTCTAAAGCTTTCTAATAATAGTATAATAAATGTAGAGGCATATAATGAACAAGCAGATTATTGTTATTTAAAATTACATGAAGGAAGTATAGTAGCAATAGAAGGAAAAATGCAAAATAATAGTATTTTATTAGAAAAACTGTGCATTTTGGGTTAATAAATACGATAAAACAGCTAAAAAAACAGCCAAAACATGTTGACTAATTCAAAAAAAAATGATATAAATAATAACATATAAAAGGCCCGTTGGTCAAGCGGTTAAGACGCCACCCTCTCAAGGTGGAATCATGGGTTCGATTCCCGTACGGGTCACCAAATATATAAAAATTAAAAGGGAGTAGCTTTTTATTACTAATCAACAGTCGCGATACAAATAAGTATCTGGTTAGTAAGGCTTACAAAACAGTCAAGCGAGACTTTTAAAAGGAAGAACATATACCAATAATAAAAATGTTTTCCTTTTAAAAGTCTTTTTTTGATATACAATAGACAATGGGACGGGGTTTTTGTCTTAGACTTTTCTTGGCCTTTGACATAAAATTCTAATTTATTTATAAAAATGCCTTAAAAGCTTAAGACAAAAACCCCGTCCCATTGTCTAAATAAGTAAAGGAGTGGTTGAGTTGGAAAAAGAAAAATGGTTTGCAAAGGATGTAAATGAAGTTGAGCAACAATTAGGAACAAACTTAAAAAAAGGATTAAACAATGCTGAAGTAAAAAAAAGGCAAGAAAAGTATGGATTTAATGAATTAAAGGCGGCAAAGAAAAAAACGTTGCTTCAAAGATTTTTAGATCAATTTAAAGATTTTTCAATAATAGTATTAATTATTGCCGCAATAGTTTCTGGAGCAGTTGGAATTGCAAATGGAGAGGGTGTTACAGATACAATAATAATTATGATTGTTGTAATTGTAAATGCAATAATAGGAGTATCACAAGAGGCAAAGGCAGAAAAGTCATTGGAGGCTCTTCAAAAGTTGACTGATCATGCTGCAAAGGTTATAAGAAATGAAAATATTACAGTTATTTCAGCAAAAGAATTAGTGCCAGGAGATATAGTTGTGTTAGATACAGGAGATTATATTCCGGCAGATTTAAGAGTAATAGAAGCTGTGAATTTAAAGGCACAAGAAAGTTCACTAACAGGAGAGTCTGTACCGGTAGAGAAGAATATAGAAAAAATTGAAAACAATGAGGTAGGAATTGGAGATAGAGTAAATATGCTATTTTCTTCAAGTTTGGTAACATATGGAAGGGGAAAAGGAATTGTTGTAGAAACGGGAATGACAACAGAAGTTGGAAAAATAGCGGGAATGATAAATGATGTAGAAAAACAAGAAACTCCACTTCAAACCAAATTAAACAAATTAGGAAAAACACTTGGAATTGTAGCACTTGCAATTTGTGTATTTATATTTATAGTAGGGTTAATTCAAGGAAAAGAACCAATTGGAATGTTTATGACAGCAGTAAGTTTAGCAGTTGCAGCTATACCAGAAGGTTTAGCAGCAGTTTCAACAATAGTACTTGCAATTGGCGTACAAAAAATGGTAAAGAAAAATGCAATAGTAAAAAGATTGCCTGCTGTAGAAACATTAGGAAGTGCAACAGTTATATGTTCTGACAAAACAGGAACACTTACACAAAATAAAATGACAGTAAAGAAAATATTTTGGAATGATGCAATACGTGATTTAGACAATATTGGTGAAAATGAAATAGATGAGGAATTAAAAAAATTAGTATATGCCAATATGCTTTGCAATGATACAAAAATATCTAATGAAGGTGAACTTACAGGAGATCCAACAGAAACTGCATTAGTAGATATGGCTTTTAAATTAGATTTTGATCCAAGTATATATGATAGAACACCAAGAATAGAAGAAGTGCCTTTTGACTCAGAAAGAAAATTAATGACAACTGTAAACAAAGTAGATGATGATTATGTTGTGTACACAAAAGGTGGAATTGATGAATTATTAAAAAGATGTAATTCATATGAAATTAACAATAATGTAAACAATGATTTAGGCGCATATATAAATAAAATAAGACAGGAAAACGAAAAGATGGCAAAAGAAGCCTTAAGAGTATTAGGATGTGCATATAAAGTAATAGACCATTTTCCATCAAAAGAAGAAATGAAAAACATAGAAAATAATTTAACATTTATTGGAATGGTAGGAATGATAGATCCACCAAGACAAGAAGCAAAAGTTGCGGTAGAAAAGTGTAAAACAGCAGGAATAAAAACAGTAATGATAACAGGAGACCATAAGATTACAGCAACAGCAATAGCAAGAGAACTTGGAATATTAGAAAATGATGATGAGGCAATTACAGGGCAGGATTTAGAAAATATGACAGATGAAGAACTAGAAAAAAACGTAAGACATTATAGTGTATATGCAAGAGTTTCACCAGAACATAAAGTAAGAATTGTAAAAGCATGGCAAAAAAATGGTGAAATAGTTGCAATGACAGGGGATGGAGTAAATGATTCACCAGCATTAAAAACATCAGACATAGGATGTGCAATGGGAGTTGTAGGAACAGACGTTGCAAAAGAAGCAGCAGATGTTATTCTTACAGACGATAATTTTGCAACAATAGTATCTGCTGTAGAAGAAGGAAGAAGAATATATGACAATATACTAAAAGTAATACAATTCTTATTATCAAGTAATATTGGAGAAATAGTAGTTTTATTTTTAGCAACATTATTAACACCATTATTTGCTAATTGGTTTGGAATTACAGACATTACACATTTAGAAATATTACTTCCAATACACATATTATGGATAAATTTAGTAACAGACTCACTTCCTGCACTTGCACTAGCATTTGATCCAGCAAATTCTGACATAATGACAAGAAAACCTGCAAAACCAGGTAAAGGCATATTTACAAAGGCGATGACATGGAGAATAATATATCAAGGTATAATGATAGGATTACTTACACTTGCAGCATATGCAATAGGACTTGCTACAACAAATGAACCAATAAATGGGTTAACACTTGAACAATCCAAAATAGAAGTAGGGCAAACAATGGCATTTGTAACACTTGCTTTATCAGAACTTGTACATGTATTTAACGTTAGAGATAACAAAAAATCAATATTTAAAACAAAAGTATTTAACAACAAAAAACTAGTATGGGCAATAATTGCATCAGCAGCATTAATGTTTGTAATATTATTAATAGAACCATTAAGAAACATATTTAGCATACCAATATTACCAACACAAAACATATTAGAATTAGTTTGCTTAATATTTGCACCAATAGTAATAGTTGAAATATTTAAATTATTAAAAATTAACACAATAAAAGATGAATAAGATTTAAAATTTTAAACAGATTAAATGGACATTTAATCTGTTTTATGATAATATATAAAAAGCAAAAATAAAGGAGATGTATAAAATTGAATAACAAATTTTATTTAACAACACCAATATATTATCCAAGTGGAAGATTTCATATAGGAACAGCATATACAACAGTACTTGCTGATGCAATAAAAAGATACCATAAATTAAAAGGAGAAGACACATATTTACTAACAGGAACAGATGAACATGGACAAAAAATACAAGAAAAAGCCCAAAGTTTAGGAAAAACACCAAAACAATATGTAGATGAAATGGCAGCAAAAGCAAAAGAATTATGGGCGAAAATGGGAATAGAATATGATGACTTTATTCAAACAACTGAAGAAAGACATGAAAAAGTAGTACAAAAAATATTTGACTATTTTATGGAAAAAGGAGATATATATAAAGGCCAATATGAAGGTCTTTATTGTGTACCATGTGAGACATTTTTTACTAAAACACAATTAGTAGATGGAAAATGCCCAGATTGTGGAAGAGAAGTAAGATATGAAAAAGAAGAAGCATATTTTTTTAACATGAAAAAATATGCAGACAGATTATTAAAATATTATGATGAACACCCTGACTTCATAAAACCTGGTTATAGAAAAACAGAAATGATAAATAATTTTATAAAACCAGGACTTGAAGACTTATGTGTAAGTAGAACTACATTTGACTGGGGAATAAAAGTATTAAAAGATCCAAAACATGTTGTATATGTATGGTTAGACGCATTAACAAACTATATAACAGCACTAGGATATATGTCTAAAGATGACACACTATTTAAGAAATACTGGCCAGCAGACTTACACATTGTAGGAAAAGATATAGCAAGATTCCATTTAATATATTGGCCAATATTTTTAATGGCACTAGATTTACCATTACCAAAAACAATACTTGTTCATAACTGGATAATGATGAAAGATGGAAAAATGTCAAAATCAAAAGGAAATGTAATATACCCAGAAAGCTTAATAGAAAAGTATGGTTTAGATGCTACAAAATATTTCTTGTTAAGAGAAATGCCAGTATCACAAGATGGGCTATTTACACCAGAAAATTTTGTTGACAGATACAATTTTGACTTATGTAATGATTTAAGCAATTTATTAAATAGAACTGTATCAATGGTTAATAAATATTTTGAAGGACAAGTTCCAAAATATAATGGAACACCAAATGAGATAGATAAAGAATTTGAAGAATATACTTCAAAACAAATAGAAAAATTTGAAGAATTATGGAACAATTATGAAATAGCATCAAGTATACAAGAAATATGGAATATTGTATCAAGAACAAACAAATATATAGATGAAACAATGCCATGGGCACTTGCAAAAGAAGAACAAAAGGAAAAATTAGAGTCATGTATGTATCATTTAATAGAAAATTTAAGAAAAATCGCAATACTAATAAGACCATTTATGCAAGAAACATCAAATAACATATTAAGACAAATTGGAGTAGATAGTAAAAATATTTCATGGAATGATTTAGAAAATATGGAAATCTTAGAAAATACTCATGTAATAGAAAAAGGGGAACCAATATTTATGAGGTTAAATGCAAATGAAGAGGTAGAATATATAAAATCATTAATGAACTAATAAAAGAAAAAATAAAAGAAGGATGTAATATGGGAAAGGGCAATAAGCAATATTACGAATTTAGCAACTATATAGAAGAAACCAATAATGAGCATGACAGTAAAAATAAAATAAAAATATTTATAATAGTTGTAATTTTAATTTTATTTATAGGTTTAATACTAATTGCTATGAATGTAAAACAAACTATAGATATAAGCAAGTCACAAAAGGAGATTGCAGAAAATTTAAATGCAGTGTCAAACAAAACCACAAGACTTGATGAAGAAAAAGCAAAATTAGAAGAAGAAAAACAAAAACAGCAAGAAGAACAGAAGAAAAAAGAAGAAAAATTACCCAAATTAACTGATGAAGGTAGAGAAAATATGAAAAATATCTATCATTCAGAAACAAAAAGAGCATTTTTAACATTTGATGATGGACCATCAACTAATACTTCTACAATATTGGATATATTAAATAGTCAAAACATAAAAGCAACATTTTTTATGTTGGGAACACGAGTTGAAGCAATGCCAGAAACGGTAAAAAAAGTATACGAACAAGGGCACTATATTGCAAACCATGGCTATTCACATGAATATTCAACAATATATTCTTCACAAGAAGCAGTTTTAGAAGAATTTAATAAATGCAACAATGCTGTTAGAAATGCAATAGGAGAGCCAGAGTACAATTCACACTTATTTAGGTTCCCAGGAGGGTCAAATGGTGGAAAATACAATGACTTAAAACAAGGAGCTAAACAATTACTAAGTGATAATGACATATTAAGTGTAGATTGGAATTCATTATCTGGTGATGCAGAAAAGCAAAATCCAACACCAGAATATTTAATGGAAAGAATAAAAAGTACGTCTCAAGATAAAAGTAGCTTAGTAATATTAATGCATGATGCACAAGCAAAAAAAGTTACAGCAGATACATTGCCAGAAATAATATCATATTTAAAAGAACAAGGGTATGAATTTAAAAGCTTTTATGACATTATAAAGTAAGTAAAAAATGAGAGGAGAGAGTAATTTGCCAAAAAAAGTAGAAAACAAAAATGATGAAATATTAAATAAATTAGAGTATTTAGGTTTAGATTTGGACAAATTACCCAAAGCTATAACTAACTTTGAAGAACTAGAATACAGAATTCCAAAATTTTATGAAGAAAATAAATATAGGCAGTATAGGTATGTGGATGTAAAAGATATACAAATTTTAATTACACCTACAAATAGATTAGATGAGTTAGAAGAAAAATATAAAAAAGCAAGTCCCATTTTTGACTATTTAGATAATAAAACAGAAGAAAATTATGCAAAACATGCAAAATTTTTAGAAATGCTAAAAAATGTAAAAATAGAAGATATAGAACAAATAGAAGAAGAGCAAAAAAAATTAAATAAACAAATTCCATTTAAAGTTAAATTTGCATCAAACTATTTATGGCAAATATATTATTCGAAAAATACAGATAAGTATTTTATGTTAGTTCCAACAGAAGATGCACAGTATGCAGCATTTTTCTATATATTAAAAAAGAAATTAGAAAAAGGAAGAACAGCTAAAATATTTGTACCAATAAATGGAGTAGAATATACAACAACATATTTAAAAAAATCTGAATTTCAGGACATAGAAAACTACATGTGGCTATTTACAAAAGACTGGCCATTAGTATATGAAGTGTTTGATAAAAAAGATAACTTAAGTATAGAAATCGTTGGTGAAACTAGAGTATATGAAAAAATAAAAAGTAAATATAATATTAAATTAGAAAGTAAAGAAGAAGCGTGCAATTTTTATAAATTAATAAAAGCAATGTTTATATTACAAACTGATTTGCCAAATTACTATAACTTTCAAACAAATATATCAAAAGAAGGCGGAATAGAATTTTATACAGAAAATAGAAAAATAGAATATAAAGATATACCAAAATGGCTTAAAGAAGAGTATATTTTATGTAATGAAAAGAAAAAACAAAAAAATGAGCAAATTGAAACAAATTCACAAAAATTAGAAGACTTAAAAACACAATCTGTCTTATTAGAAATGGAATATGTTGAAAAAGAAAAACAAATATCAACATTTTTAGAATGTAGAAAAACATTTTTTGGAAGAGTAAAATACTATTTTAAATACAGTAAAGCTAAGAAAAATAAAAAAGTAGAAAATGAAGTAAAAGAAGAAATAAAAAATCAAGAAGACGAAATTAAAGAAATAGAAAATGACAACATACAAGATAAAATAAAAGACCATTATACCATAGAAGAGTTAATGCAAAATTATAAAGAATATGAATTGAAAGAAAACAACTTAAAAAATATAATAATGGATATAAATGCATTAAAACTAAAAAATAAAAATCTAGAAAAGAAAATAGAAAATGCAAGTATATACATAAAAGATATATACAGCCATAAGAAAAGCATATTCGAATTTTGGAAATACAGTAATAAAGATGAAGTGTCTCAGCTTCCAGAAGGAGAAGCAGAAGAAATAAATGTAGTAAAGAAAATAACAAAGGTGTTTGATTATGACGAAGATATAGAATATTTTGGAAAAAAATATGACAGATTACTTAGAAAAGAATTAACTCAAGATGAATCTGATGCACTATTTATTACAAATACAAATGTAATAGATTTATTAAATCAAATAAAAACAAACACACTAGAACCAAAAGAATTAGAAAACTATTTAAAAATGCTAAAAAAAGAGGCAATAGAGCAAAAGTCCTTATTAGACAATGAAGAATTTGATATATTTGGTGGTATAGCTGATGACAGTACAAAAATAAAGAAAATAAAAGATAAAAAGCATAGAGAACTTCCAAAAGACAAATTCAAAATTTTAGATATCAACAAAAATACAAAACAAATTGGATTTAAATTGATATTAGAGCAAATTATAGATAATATAAAAAATTCATTAGAAAAAAGCAAAGTAGAAGAAGATATGGCAATATATAAAGCGATAGCAGATGGAGATATAAATAAAGAAAATATAAACATTTTTAATATTAATCCAGAAATAGAAATAGAAGAAAAACTAAAAGATACTGTAAATAGTATTAATTTATATAAAATAAATATAAATGGTATAATAAATGCAATACCATTTACCAATATTATTTTTTATGATAATCAAAACAAAACATTGCCAATTGGTATGGATTTATCAACAAAAATATTAATTGACTTAAATAAATTAGAATTAGAAGAGGTAAATACAAATTCATTTAATATTGCATATTTTGAAAATGAAAAAGATGAATTTTCAAAAGTTGATATAAAACATATAAAATTGATAGAGTATAATGTAAAAACTGCTAAAGAAAAGTAAATATCAAAACAAACCTTTTTTGCATAATATATTAAAAATATGCAAAGGAGGTTTTTTATGTATAAAAAAATACAAAAAATGATTGTGATTTTTTCAATTTTATTTGTTACAATATTTTTAGGAAAATATCATACATATGCATTAACGCCAGCTTCAAACGAAATATATGATGGAATAGATGTTAGTGATTGGCAAGGGTACATAAATTATAGTGAAGTAAAAAATAGCGGAATACAAATTGTATATATAAAAGCAAGTCAAGGGACATCAATAAAAGATCCCTATTTTGATATAAATTATGAAAATGCAAAGGCAAATGGACTAAAAGTAGGCTTTTATCATTTCTTAGAAGCTACAAACACAGAAGAAGCCAAACAAGAAGCTAATTTTTTTGCATCAGTTATATCAGGAAAAGAACCAGACTGTAAACTTGCAATGGATTATGAACAATTTAATGGTTCTGGAGTAGAAGAAATAAATAATATCTCAAAAGTATTTTTAGAAAATGTAAAAATGTTAACACAAAAAGAGGTAATAATATACAGTGATTTATCTAATGCTAAAAATACTTTTGGAACTGAACTTGCAAATAATTATCAATTATGGCTTGCATATTATGGAAATTATAATGGATTATATAATGTAAATTCTAATTGGAATTATTGGATTGGTGTTCAATATGAAGATAGGGGCTATATAAACGGAATAAATGGCTATGTGGATAGAGATAAATTTACAAGAGAGATTTTTTTAAGTGATACAAGTAAAATACCAAACACTCAAAATAATTTAGATAACATTAATACTAAAAGTATAGCTTATAGAGTTGAAAGAGGAGATACATTATGGGCTATTGCCAGAAAATATGGAACAAGTGTAGGAGAAATTACAAGTGTAAATAATATAGAAAATCCTAATTTAATATATCCAGGGCAAATTTTAAGAATTGTAACAAATACTAAAGTTGAAGGAAACGAAACAATGGGAACTGGCAGTATAATTTATACAGTAAAAAGAGGTGATACTTTAAGTAAAATTGCAGTTATGTATGGAGTTACTGTTAATCAAATAGTAGATTTAAATAATATACAAAATCCAAATTTAATTTATCCAGGAGAACATTTAAGGATAACGTCTATTTCAATGCCTATTTATAGTAAAAAAGAATATAATGAGTATAAAAAATATGTAGTTAGAAGAGGGGATTCTTTATGGAGAATTGCTAGATGGTATGGAGTAAGCATTGATTATTTAGTTAATTTAAATAATATAAAAAATCCCGGACTTATATACCCAGGACAAATAATTTATATTTAATTGGTACCGATGGTGGGACTCGAACCCACATGGTTTCCCGCATGATTTTGAGTCATGTGCGTCTACCAATTCCGCCACATCGGCATTTGCAAATAATATATTAACACAAACTAAGAAAAATGTCTATATTTTATTTGAAATTTATAAAAGAAACGTTCCAAGTAATAGATTGTAATATAGGTATTGTTAAATATACAATAAAAATGGGAAAAATTCTTTCCTAAAATTTTGAATTAATTCAAGTGGAAGTCCTAAGAAAAGAAGAATTAGATTATTAGAGGAAACGCTTAATTGCGTTTCCGCTTTTTTACAAATCTATTACAAATGTTAAAGCATCATATTTCTTTCCGTTAACATTTCGAATTTCTTTATATCTATTAATTTCTTTAAAACCTATTTTTTCAGCAACATGTATCATTCTAGTATTTCCGCTCCAGGTTTGAGTATAAATTTTAAAATATCCTAACTTTTTGAAATATTTTAAGTATTCTTTTATGGCTTTTACGCCAATACCTTTTCCTCTCATACTTTTATCAGGTATATCAATTCCAATTGCAATATTATTTGTTTTTTTTAGTCCATTATATTTAAAATCATCTGTCATATAATATGCAGATATCCATCCGATATGTTTTTTATTATATATTATTTCATACTCAAAGCATGGAAAATTTTCTGCTCTATGTTTTCTATACATTCTTTGCTTTTCTTCGTTGTATTCGATTTCTTCCCATGGTGCATCCCATGATTTCCATTCTGTTATATCTGTGTACCACTCTTTTATCTTTTTTAAATCTTGTTCTTCAAATATTTTTAATTTTATTTCTTCCATTAATTATTCCTTCTTTTTATAATATTTACTGTATTATACATTAAGAAGAAATAAAAAGCAAAGAAAATCTATATCTGCTGTTTCATTGTCAAGCAAACTCAATATAGTTATCTTCCGTTTTTGCTTTAGTTTTAGAAAAATGGCGAAGAGAGAACTCGCCGCCAATTGCCAGTTGTGATTACTTAATTCTTATTTTTTACCATACATAACTTTTGGATATTTGTAATAAATTTAATAAAAAAAAGAAAACCCATAAGGGTAAAAGAAAAGTATATTTTCTTTTTTATGGCTTGTGAACAACTAGCACTGAATGAATGCCAATCTATCATATCCTCTACCGGATACAAGAAACCTGTCAGGCTCACACGAAATAGATCCTTTTCCATACCATGTGACGTAGAGTCCATGAGCCTTGGCGATGCCATAGATTTTTTTCAGCAACTGTTCAGATTTCACTACATAAATACACCACTGGGGCAGATTTTTTTGAACATTTTGATAGAATACGAAAATAAATATTAAATTTTATGGATAATGCCCAGCCAACTAGCTGTTGACTGGGCATTGAAACATCGAAATCATGGTATTTACTTGTCTTCATATTCTACAGGTATCAGAAATTCATCCAAAACTGATACAACATGGTAAAAGTCTTCATCAGCATATTTAACAAGTACATCATAAACTACTTGCATTTTATTAGCATATACATTACCATACTTAACTAAGTTTTTTTCAGTAAGTCTTTCCTCAGTTATAGAGCCAGAACCATAAGAACCGCATACAAACGTCCATCCATCAATTAAATCTTTGCTGAAACCTTCTACAGCAAATTTATTCTGATACTGGTACTTGTCGCTTATAAAAAAGCCATCCTGCGATATCCCATGGTAGGAATCATCCATGTTATCTTGTGAAAGGCCGTCAAGTTGTGGATCTGTAGATTTTAGAGACATGTCTATGTGAACATGCTCAATCAATACTGTTGCACCTTCTGGAACATTTATAACTTCAGCCGTCATATTGATTACTTTGGAGTCTGTTATTCTCCATCTACTTAAATCATAATCGCCTGTATTGTAGGTAGTTATGAATTCAAGCCCTTCAATTTCATGTGTTTTCTCCAAAGTGCTTCCCTTAAGAGTATTAAGAACCTCCAAGTTCTTCTCTTCTGGAACAGTTTCCACATTCATGCATCCAGTTAGACTAAATGCAAGCACAACCACTAATATTAATGCTAAATACCGTTTCATATATTCTCCTTATCCTCTTAGCAGAATACTGAAATATCAGCATTCTATACTAAAATGGTACATTTATTATATTTCGCTGTACCCACGAATATTATAATTTAATTATAATACAATTTTACATAAAAATCAAATCTTGATTCTATCGATATATATAATAAATAGTACAATAATATCTATAATAAAGCAAATAAGGTAATGAGATGAAAGATATTACAATATAGTTAGGTCATTCTAGTTATAATACTATAGCAAACATATACACTCATATAGATGTAGAAGCAAAATAAAAATTGTTAGAAATATTAGAAAATAAAAAATCCTTATTTAAGCCACTAAATAAAGATTTTATAAAAATGAAATGTTGTGAATTTTGTAGAACTACAAAATTTTTTATAATTAAAACCTCAAGCATATCTTACGAACTACTTGAGGTTTTAATGGTGCAGATGGCCGGAATCGAACCGGCACGGTTTATTCAACCGCAGGATTTTAAGTCCTGTGCGTCTACCAGTTCCGCCACATCTGCATAAATTAAACTGGCTTATCTTAACGACAATTGATATTATAATATGTCATAAAAAAAAAGTCAATACAAAAATGAAAAAAAATAAAAAAATTTTTATATTATTAATTGTATTTACTTTTTCACTTATCAAGATATTAAATACCGTATTAAAAGTTTGCAAATACTTGCTATTTTATGTAAAATGGTATATAATCATTAATAGTTACCTTATATAAGGTAAGTAGAATTTATCCTCTATCAAGAGGACACCAGACATTATTAATTTTTTTTATTAAAAGGAGGACCATACCATGAAAGAACGGAGAACATTTATTTGCAAAGTAAAGCAAGTGAACGAGCAACATATGAATACTATTGAAGCTATTATATTAGTGGTAATTGTGTTGTTTATTGCTAGTTTTCTTGTTAGTTGGAAACTTTTTCATAAGCCGTTAAGTACTAATCAGTTTGAAGCATGTGAGCAGGTAGCACGTGATGTTTATGCTCAAGCTCAAAAGGGCACTAGTATATTTGAAGTGCCAGAAGATTATTCTGTTAGTATAGATTCAACAACTATAAATGTTAGATTAGCTAATTATCGAGGCAAAGTTATTGCAAAGGTACAAAAAGGTGAACTTGAAATGACACAAGATAGGGAAATTGGCTCAGCGATATTGGACAGCATTGTAATGGGACTTATATTTATATTATACCCTTTAATGATAATGGTATTAATATTGGAAGTTGTTGAAATGGTAAATGAATAGTTTTAAAATGGTATGCAAGGGAAATGATTAAATCATTTCCTTTTTGCATTTTATAACATAAAAAAGATTAAGAATTTAATTTTTTAATTGTTTTTCATTTAAAATACAAGTTTTTTAATTTTTGGTTTTAATAAATCGTGTATAATTGAATTTTATTCTATGTAAATAGCTATTTCAGGCTATTAAAAAATTAATAGTAAATGGGAAAGGAATTGAACTGGCACGTCTTATTGAGACGCAGGATTTTAAGTCCTGCGTGTCTACAAATTTTGCTACATCTATATAAATAAAACAGGCTTATCTTAACGACAATTGATATTATAATATGCCATAAAAAGTTAATACAAAGATAAAAAAATATTTCAAATAATCAAATGCTATGATATAATAACAAAGAAAAAACAAAGAAAAGAGGAATAGAAAATGAAGAAAAAAATAATATTGAGCATAGCAATAATAATATTAGTAGCACTAACGGCACTAGTATCAATATATATAACAAATAACCAAAAAGAACAAGAAGAAAAAAACAAAGAAGAATTTTCAAAAAATATAATAAATCCAGATAGAATAATATACAAGAATCAGGAAAAGTACTATGAAATAAAACCAGAAAACGAAATATATAAAATAATAATAGAACAAATGTCAAAAAAAATAGACACAAGCAAAAAAGAAACAATAATATCACAAGAAGAATTAGATGATATGCATAATCAAGAAAGTTTTATAGAATTTGATTATAATACAGAAAGTAAAAATTACATATTAATATTAAATAATAAAGGAAAATTTGCTAAAATGATGGACTCAGGAGCTGAATTAATAAAAAGTAATATAGACACAAATTCAATAAAAAAGGAAATAGATGGTAAAATAAACAACACAAAATATTACACAATGGACAATAAAGAATATATATCAAAAAACACATTGGTCTCAGTAGAATATAAATATTTACAACAATTTAAAAATATAAATAATCAAATATATCAAACAGTTATAAAAGACAATGAATCATTAGAACTATATACAGCAATGTGCAACCTAAAATTTGACGAAGAAATACCAAATGATGTATTTAACAACAATGTTATAGTATTAACATTAGCAATTCCAAAAGATATTACGGTAAAAATAAATATAGGAAATTTAAGATATTATTATGATAATAAAAAGAATAATTATGAATATACAGCACATTTATTAATTGTAAGTAAAATAGTAAACACAAACTGCATATATAATATAGATAATACAAGCATAGAAAGTAAAGCACAAATTCAAGATGATAATAACCAATATAATCAAACAGTAGCAAATATTGATGAAGAAATATTTGTAAAAGATTTTAATACATATTTAAATACAAGTAGTGAAAATAAAAACATAACTCAAAATGAGGCAGACGAAATAGCAAATAAAGCATTTAAACAAGCTGAAAATATAGTTGGACAATATAGCAAAGATAGCCAAACAATAGAAACACAAGAAGTATATGCAAATAACTTTTTTACAAGAAAGGCAAATGAAACAGACAAAGTTTACAATACTAAAAAGATAAAATGTTATGTGTATACAAGAGAAGATGACATGCTAAATGGGGTATCAGTATATATTGATGTAAAAACAGGAAAAGTAATAGGAGGAAGAGCATTTGGAGATTAAAAAGAAAAATATAATAATAAATATAATAAGCATTATTATAACTTTAGCTATATTATGGGCAGTGTTTTGGAAAGAAATTTTACAAGTACCATTAATAGTATCATCAATACAAATTGTAGATTATATATACATAATTCTTTTAGCAATAGATATATATATTATCTTTAAATATATAAAATTATTTATACAGTCAATTTATAAAAAGAAAATAAAAAGAGCAATTATACTTGCAATAATTGCACTAACAGTAGGCATTGGATTTTATTATTGTTTGAGGTATTCAAATAGCATATTAAAAGCAACGATGTTTAATATATTGTTAATAATTCAAATAACATTAATTCCAATAATACTTTTATTAATAATGATATTTAATACTAAAAATAAGAAAAAAGCCCAAAAAATCACTGCAATAATACTTTCAGGAGCATTTATAATATTATGTGCAATAACAACATGGCAAGAAATTCCTGTAAGTATAGAAAATATAAAAGCAGTAATGTCTTTAAACAATAAAGCAGGATTTTTTACAAATTCTGATAAAACAAAAAAAGAAAATATAGCACAAGATGCAAAAGAAAATTTATTAAATCACATAAATATACAAGAAAAAAGAGGCTATATTTTAAAAAGTGAAATTATTAATAATATATTGCCATCAATAAATATGTATAAACAAATAGGGGATATAGAGGTAAAATACATAGATGGGGAAAATGTAGAAACCATAGTAGATACAAAAGACCAAGATTGGAAAGATAAAATAAAAGAAAAAATAGAGGGAGATTATTTTAAAATAAAATATGATTATGGAAATGACTATAAAATAGAAAAAGTAACAATACAAAGAATAGGCGGAAAAACTCAAATAACAAATACCGAAAAAAATGAAAATATAAAATTTGAAGTAAATACAACACTAGATAATAGCATAGTAGAAAATGTAAAATCCCAAAACGTAGATAGCCAAAGCAGCACATTTGTATTTGAAAATAATCTAAAATTACAAAATAATACAGCAGAAAATTTAGATAAATTTAAAATATGTTTTGTGTATGATAAAACATCAAATAACTTTATACCAGCAAAATCTGACCAAGAAAATTATGATAAAATAGAAAGTTATAAAATATATAGTTCAGGACTTCAAATTACTTTAAAAAGTGGTATTAGTAAATTAGAAAAAAATTACTATACAATGCGTATTAATAGATATGATTCAGATTTTAATATAATAAATACAAGTGATTATTCTTATATTTTTGAGCCAGTTGTTACACAAAATACAGATTCTAAAGGAAGAATAGTCTTAGATATGAAATTTAACCAAACTTATATTTTAAAACAATTAAAAAATATTGAAATTATTTTTGGAAGTATGTAAAAAAACTTGAAAAAATAAATAAAATATGATAACATATAAAACATAATAAGAAAAGCCAATTAAAAAGCAAAGTATATATAGTAAAAGTATTTTACAGAGAAAATAGCAAAGCTGAGAGCTATTTAAATACAAATATATAGAAATTTCACTTTTTAGGTCTTCTTTTGAAAAGCAAAGTAGAAAGAAGCGGTTGAACCGTTAAAACTATAATGAGGTTAATTAAAATAATTAATAAAATTAGGTGGTACCACGAAATAAGCCAATTCGTCCTATGTAATGGAAGAATTGGCTTGTTTTATTGCAAATTTAAACAAAGTAAAAAAGTTAATGGAAACTTAAAATCCAAAATTATTACAAGGAGAGGAATTTAATGAAAGAGCAAATTGAACAAATTAAAGAAAATTCAATTAATGAAATTGAAAATGCAAAAGATTTAAAACAATTACAAGACTTAAAAGTAAAATACCTAGGAAAAAAAGGTGAGCTAACACAAGTATTAAGAACAATGGGAACATTGGCCGAAGAAGAAAGACCAGTAATAGGAAGCTTGGTAAATGAAGTAAGAGGAAAAATAGAAAACCTAATTTCTAGAAAAGAAGAGGAATTTAAAAAAATAGAACTAAATAAAAAAATAGAAAATGAAAGAATAGACATAACATTACCAAGCAAAAAAATGGTAAGAGGAAGTAAACATCCAATGAATTTGGTAATAGAAGAAGTAGAAGACTTATTTGTATCTATGGGGTATGATGTAGTATCTGGTCCAGAATTAGAAACAGATGAATACTGTTTTAAAAAGCTAAATTTACCAGAAGGTCACCCAGCAAGAGATATGCAAGATAGTTTCTACATAACAAACGAATATTTATTAAGAACACAAACTTCATCAGCACAAGCAAGAGTAATGGAACAAAAAGGTGGTAAAGAGCCAATAAGAATAATATGTCCAGGAAAAACATATAGAAGGGAAGATGACGCAACACATTCACCACAATTTGCGCAAGTAGAAGGTTTAGTAATAGATAAAAAAGATAAAAATGTATCACTTGCAGATTTAAAAGGAACATTAGAAATATTTGCGAAAAAAATGTTAGGAGAAAACTCAAAATTACGTTTTAGACCAAGTTATTTCCCATTTACAGAACCATCATACGAAGTAGACGTAACATGCTTTAAATGTGGAGGAAAAGGTTGCTCACTATGTAAAAAAACAGGATGGATAGAAGTATTTGCGGCAGGAATGGTGCACCCAAATGTACTAAAAATGGGAGGCTATGACCCAGAAGAGTGGGGAGGATTTGCCTTTGGACCTGGACTAGACAGAATAACAATGTTTAAATATGCAATTCCAGATGTACGTTATTTATACACAAATGATGTAAGATTTTTAAAACAATTTGATAGAAAGGATGTGTAAAAACAAATGATATTAAGTAGAAATTTTGTAAAAGATTATATAGATTTAGATGATAATTTAAGTATAGAAAAGATAGCACAAGATATGACAAGAGTAGGAAATGAATATGATAGTGCAGAAAAGTTTATAAATGCAACAAATTTAGTAATAGGACAAATAAAAACATGTGAAGAACATCCAGATTCAGACCATTTACATGTATGTATGGTAGATGTAGGAGATAAAACACTTCAAATTGTTTGTGGTGCACCAAATGCAAGAGCTGGAATAAAAGTAATAGTAGCATTAGTTGGAGCAAATTTACCAAATGATGTAACAATAAAAAAAGGAACAATACGTGGGGTAGAATCAAATGGAATGATGTGTTCAATTGCGGAATTAGGGCTAGATAACAAATTTTTAACAGAAGAAGACAAAAAAGGAATTTGCGAATTAGGTCAAGATGCAATTGTTGGAGAAGATCCAATAAAATACTTAGGATTTGATGATGAAGTAATAGACTTTGAATTAACAGCAAATCGTGGAGACTTGTTAAGCATGCTTGGAATGGCATATGAATTAGGGGCAATATATAATAAAAAAGTAAAAGATGTAGATATAAATTATAAAGAAACTGGAAAAGATATAAATCAAACATTTAATATAGACATACAAACAAATAATTGCTCTGTATTTTTAGCAAAAAAAGTAGAAAATGTAGAAATAAAAGAAAGTCCAGCATTTATAAAAAATAGATTAATGGCTTGTGGAATAAGACCAATAAATAATGTTGTAGATATTAGCAATTATGTAATGCTAGAACTAGGCCAACCATTGCATTTTTATGATGCAGATAAACTAAACAGTGAAATAATAGTTAGAATGGCAAAAAATGGAGAAAAACTAACTACATTAGATAATATAGAAAGAACATTAGATGAAAATGACATAGTAATTTCAACTAAAGAAAAATCTATAGGATTAGCAGGAGTTATGGGAGGACTAGAAACAGAAGTTGTACCACAAACAAAAAATATAATAATAGAATCTGCAATATTTGATGGAGTTAGAGTAAGAAAAACAGCAAAAAAAATATTAAGAAGTGAAGCAAGTAACAGATTTGAAAAAGGCTTAGATTCAAACAGAACATATATGGCAATAAATAGAGCTTGCCATTTGTTAGAGAAATATGCAAATGGTACAGTAATAGAAGGAATGTGTACATATGATCAAAGCCAAAAAGAAGATAAAAAAATAGAAATAACATTTAAAAATATTACAGATGTTTTAGGAACAAATATTTCTAACAATGATATCTTAGACGTATTTACAAAATTAGGATTTAGCTATGAAGCAGATGACAAAAAAGCAATAGTATCAGTTCCAAGAAGAAGGTTAGACATATCAATAAAAGAAGATTTAATAGAAGAAGTTGGACGTATATATGGAGTAGACAATATAGAAGGAAAGTTGCCAGTATTACCAGTAAAGCAAGGAAGCTATGACAAACAAACAAGAGAAATAAGAAACAAAATGGTATCACTTGGTTTAAATGAAACATTATCAATGATATTTACAAGTGATAAAGAAGCAAAAAAATACACAACAGATGACTTTGAAGTAGTAAAATTATTAGACCCATTAGCAGAAGAAAGAAATGCACTAAGATATAGCTTAATTCCATCAATGGTTAAAATATATGAATACAATAAAGCAAGAGAAAACAAGGATGTATGTATATTTGAAATAGGAAAAGGATTTTATAAAAAACAAGAAGAATATGGAGAAAATCAAAAAATAGTTGCATTAATGACTGGAAAATATTATTTAGGAGTTGGAAACAGTGCAAATGTTGATTTTTATGTTATAAAAGGAGTAGTAGAAGAATTACTAAACTTTTTAGGTTATGAAAATAGATATACTATAGAAATGCCAGACCAAATACCAAATGAATTTCATAAAGGACAAACAGCAAATATAAATGTAAATGGACAAATAGTTGGAATTGTTGGAAAATTACACCCAGAAGTTACAAAAGATGATGTATATGTAATGGAAATTAATTTAGATGAATTACTTTCAAAAAGAGTAGGAAAAATGAAATATAAGGAAATTTCTAAATTCCCAAATGTAAAAAAAGATGTAGCATTTGTAATGAAAAAAGATATACCATCTGTAGAAGTAGAAAAAGTAATAAAAAAGGCAGGAGGAAAATTACTAACAAATATAGAAGTTTTTGATGTATACACAGGAGAAAATATAGGAAAAGATGAAAAATCTGTTGCTTATTCATTAACATTTAATGATAGCAAAAAGACCTTAACAGAAGAAGAAATAACAAAAATATTTGAAAATATTATAGCCAATGTAGAAAAATTAAATGATGTTTTTTTAAGAAAATAAATATATAAAATATGGAGAAAATATATGAATAAAAGGGGAATAGAAGCTACAAAACAAAAGAAAAGTAAAAAAGAACTAAATGAAGAAGAAAAACAAGATAAACTTAGAAAAAAGAAAGTAAAAATAGCATCAAAACTAGAAAAAATAGAAACTTCTGTTGACGAAATTATAGACATAATAGACAAAGATGAAATAGAAATAGAAGAAAAAGAAAAAATAACATCAATTTCAAAAGAATTAAAAGAAGTAAAACAGAGCATAGAAAAAGTAGAAGAAGATGTAGAAAATGCAAATAAATTAACAAAAAAAGGGTTTAATATATTTGGAATTACAATTTTTCAAATATTTGCATATTTTATAATTTATAGTTTTTTAGGTTTTATAATAGAAACTGTATTTGCATTTCTTTCAGAAGGTGTAATAGAAAGCAGACAAAGCTTCTTATATGGACCATTTTGTGCAATATATGGATTAGGCGCAGTTGTAATGATAGTTGGACTTCAAAAATTTAAAAGTAAAAGATGGAAATTAATGCTAGGTGGTATGGTATTAGGTGCTATTACCGAGTATTTAGTAAGTCTAATTGGAGAACTAGTTTTTAATGTTAAATGGTGGGACTACTCAGAAATGGCATTTAACATACATGGAAGAATATGTGCTACATTTACAATAGCATGGGGAGCTTTAGGAGTTGTATTGTTAAAAGTAATAAACCCAAGAATTGATAAATTTATAAATAAAATTCCAATAAAAACTTTAAAAATTGCAACATCAATTATAATGATATTTATGCTTGTAGATTGGCTTGTATCAAGCTTTGCTTTGCAAATGTTTTATGTAAGACTTGTAGATACACATCATATAGAAATACAAGGAGAAGAAAAAGCACAAGAGGCAGCAAGAAATCTATACAAAAATGAAACCATAAAAAGTATAGTAAATACTTTATGGAATGATCAAAAAATGATAAAAACATTTCCAAATCTTAGAGTAACAACTAAAAATGGTGCTGTTATATATGTAAATAATTTATATAAAGATATAAAACCATATTATGTTAAAGTTTTTGAACCAGTACTTTTTGAAAGTATGGAAGAAAGAATGACACATAAAGCAAAATAAAAAAGTTGAAATTCTAAGTTTAATTATATATTCTTCCCAGGGCTCCCCATTATAAGAAAATGTAATTCGTACCTCATACATTTTCTAAAACGGTCCCCACTTGCCCTTCACAGAATATATAATAAACTTAGAATTTCAACTTTTTTTAGTATTTTACTTGACAAATCACAAAAAAAGGTGTAAAGTATATTAGCATTACAAAAAAGAGGTAGTAAAAAATGGAAGAAAAAGTTATACTAAGTATGTTAATACAAACATATGGCAAACTTCTAACTGAAAAGCAATATCAAATTATGGACGACTACTACAATAACGATTTATCTTTATCAGAAATAGCACAAAATCATAACATTACAAGACAAGCTGTTAGAGATATCATAAAGAAAGGAGAGAAAAAACTTTTCGAGTACGAAGAAAAGCTATTATTTATGAAAAGGACGTTAAATACAGAAAAGAAAATAGAAAAAGTTTTATCAGAACTAACGAAAATACAAAAAGACTATTCCGACAAACAAATAGCAAATGTATTAGAGACCATAAAAAAAGAATTAAATTGTTTAGTATAATCTAAGCAAAGAAATAGGGGGAACAAAATGGCTTTTGAAGGATTATCATCTAGATTACAAGAAATTACAAGAAAAATAAGAGGAAAAGCAAGAATAACAGAATCTGACTTAAAAGAAATGCTAAGAGAAGTAAAACTTGCATTACTAGAAGCAGATGTTAACTATAAAATAGTAAAAGAATTTATAAGCACAATACAAGAAAAAGCATTAGGCCAAGATGTTATGAAATCATTAACCCCAGGACAACAAGTTGTAAAAATAGTAAAAGACGAACTAGTAAATTTACTTGGAGAAAAAGAAAGCAAAGTAAACTTTACACCAAATCCTCCTACAATAGTAATGCTTGTAGGACTACAAGGATCAGGTAAAACAACAACAGCAGGAAAACTTGCAAATCTTTTTAGAAAACAAGGAAAAAAACCATTATTAGTTGCATGTGATATCTATAGACCAGCAGCTATAAAACAATTACAAGTTGTGGGAGCACAGCTAAACATTCCAGTATACAGTAATGAAAACTCAAAAGATGTAGTACAAATAAGCAAACAAGCAATAAATGTTGCAATGTCAAAATTAAATGATGTAATAATATTAGATACAGCAGGACGTTTACAAATTGATGAAGCACTAATGCAAGAACTACAAAATGTAAAAAATGGAGTACATCCACACGAAACATTACTTGTAGTGGACAGTATGACAGGACAAGAAGCTGTAAATGTTGCACAAACATTTAATGAAAAAGTTGGAATTGATGGAATAATTTTAACAAAATTAGATGGTGATACGCGTGGTGGTGCAGCGCTTTCAGTAAAAAAAGTTACAGGAAAACCAATAAAATTTGCAGCGACAGGAGAAAAATTAAGTGACATAGAAGTATTCCATCCAGACAGAATGGCATCAAGAATACTAGGAATGGGAGATATACTATCTGTAATTGAAAAGGCAGAAGAAAGTTTTGATTTAGAGCAAGCAGAAAAATTAGAAAAACAATTAAAGAAAAAGGAATTAGATTTAGATGACTATTTAATGCAAATTAGGCAAATGAAAAAATTAGGTTCATTTTCTTCAATATTAAAAATGATTCCAGGAATGAACAAATTTAAAGACCTAAAAGTAGATGACAAAGAATTTGGAAAAATAGAAGCAATAATATGTTCAATGACAAAAAAAGAAAAGCAAAATACAAAACTTTTAAATGCAAGTAGAAGACAGCGTATAGCAAAAGGTAGTGGAACAACAGTACAAGATATTAACAAATTTATAAAATCATTTGAAATGACACAAAAAATGATGAAACAAATGCAATCAAATAAAGGTGGCATGAGAAAGTTAATGAAAAACATAGATGAAGACACATTAAAAAATATGAAATTTTAAATAAGTTATTAATCTTTTACGCTTTAGAAATAATTTCTAAGCTTAAAATAAATTATAAATATTTAAACATAAATTTGGGAGGTGAAACAAAAATGGTAAAAATAAGATTACAAAGACAAGGAAAGAAAAAAGCTCCATTTTATCACATAGTAGTTGCAGATTCTAAATCACCAAGAGATGGAAAAATAATTGAACAATTAGGAACATATAACCCAATGACAGAACCAGCTACAATAGTTTTAGATAAAGAAAAAGTAGAAAAATGGATCAAAAATGGTGCAAAACCAACTGATACAGTAAAATTCCTAATTGAAAAAGCAAAATAATTAAAATATAAATTTTTATTTTAATAAAAGTAATAAACTAAAGAAAATAAGTTGGCAACTTAAGGTAATAAATTAGGAGGAAAAAATGAAAGAAATACTAGAAACAATAATATTAAACTTAGTAGATGATAAAGATGCTGTTGAAATAAAAGAACTAAATGGTGAAAAATCAGTAGTTTTTGAAGTTAAGGTAGCAGATGGAGACATGGGAAAAATTATTGGTAAACAAGGAAGACTTGCAAAATCAATAAGAACTGTAGTAAAAGCTGTAGCAAACAAAGAACAAAAAAGAGTTACAGTAGAATTTATTGGATAATTGGAGTAAAACATTATGCAATATTTAGAAATAGGTCAAATAGTAAATACATTTGGAATAAAAGGGATGGTAAAAGTTGTTCCTTATACAGATGACATAGAAAGATTTGACGATTTAAAAAAAGTATATGTTGTAAACAAAAAAACAAGAAGAGAATATGAAATACAAGAAGTAAAATATCATAAAAATATGGTATTGATAAAATTTAAAGGTATAGAAAAAGTTGAAGAAGCACAAAATTTGCGAAATTCTTATTTAGAAATAGATAGAAAAGATGCAAAGCCTTTAGAAGAAGGGGTTTACTATATTGTAGATTTGCTAGGACTTGAAGTATATACAGAAGAAGGGAAGCTTCTTGGGAAAATAGATGACATATATAATACTGGAAGTAATGATATATATGTAGTAAAAGACAATTTAGGAAAACAAGTATTATTACCAGCAATAAAAGAGGTAATAAAACAAGTTGACTTAGAAAATAAAAAAATAATAGTTCATATACTAAAAGGTTTAATTTAAAATGGAGGAAAAAATGAAATTTGATGTTTTAACACTTTTTCCTGAAATGTTTAAATCATTAGAAGAAAGCATTATAGGAAAAGCAAAAGAAAAAAATCTAATAGATATAAACTTAATAAATATTAGAGATTTTTCAAAAGATAAACACAAAAAAGTAGATGATACTCCATATGGCGGTGGAGCAGGAATGGTAATGAAAGCAGATGTTGTTTATGATGCATTTAAATCAATAAAACAAGATAATGCTAAAGTTATATACCTTACTCCACAAGGAAAAACATTAAACCAAAAAAAAGTAGAAGAATTATCAAAAGAAAGTCACTTAATTCTTCTTTGTGGTCATTATGAAGGAATAGACCAAAGGGTAATAGATAAAATTGTTGATGAAGAAATATCAATAGGAGATTATGTATTAACAGGCGGCGAAATTCCAGCAATGGTGTTAATAGATAGTGTAAGTAGATATATAGAAGGTGTTTTAAGCAAAGATTCTACAAAAGAAGAGTCATTTTCAAATGGAATGCTAGAATACCCACAATATACAAGACCAGAAGTTTTTGAAAACGAGAAGGTACCAGAAATATTGCTTACAGGGCACCATGAAAATATAGAAAAATGGAGAAGAAAAAAAGCAATTGAAATTACATATAAAAAACGACCAGATCTTTTAAAAAATAAAAACTTGTCTGAAATGGACGTAAAATTATTAAGTGAAGTGCAGAACAAATGCACCGCTCATGAATAGAAAGAAGGAGGAAATTCTAAAATGGATATTATAAAATCTATTGAACATGAACAACTAAAAAACAAAATACCAGAATTAAGAGTTGGTAATACAGTAAGAGTACACGTAAGAATTAAAGAAGGAAACAAAGAAAGAATCCAAGTTTTCGAAGGAATCATAATTAAAAAACAAGGTGGAGGAGTAAATAGTACATTTACAGTAAGAAAAACATCTTATGGTGTTGGAGTTGAAAAAACATTCTTAGTTCATTCTCCATTAGTTGAAAAAGTAGAAGTAGTAAGAGTTGGTAAAGCAAGACGTGCTAAATTATACTACTTAAGAGACAGAGTTGGAAAAGCTGCTAAAACTAAAGAATTAGTTGGAGCAAGAATTGAAGACAGAGAAATAGTTGTTAAAGAAGAATTAGTAGAAGAACCAGTAGCTAAAGAAACTACAGCTGTAGAAGAAACAGTTACAGAAACTGCACCAGTAGTAGAAGAAGTTAAAGAAGAAGCTAAAACAACTGAAGAATAATAAATAAAAAATATAGATTTTATAATTAATTATAAAATCTATATTTTTTTTAAAATCTTATTATTAATAAACTTTAAATAACATAAGCAAATCTAAATGCTCTTTTTTTATTAAAGCAAGAATATACTTCATTATATGATTCTGAAAGTGCACAATATTTATCAACTAAAGTTAAAATAAAACTTTCTGCATATCTAGGAACACTAAAAAATGTGACAGGCCACATATGTTTTACAATAATATCTTTTTGCTTTTTATTTAAATCAAAAATTTTGCTAGCATTTTCATATGCATATTTTGGATGTGTAAAAGCATGTAGACCTTTTCTACCAGGTTGACGAACACGCCAATCATATAAAAATAAGTCATGCACCATTGCAGCTCTTGCACAAGAAATATAGTCTAAATGTAATTTTTTGCATATTTTATAACAAAAATAAGAAGCTTCTAAACAATGGTCAAAACATGAAGTTTCATAATGTTGTCTGTATTTTTTCATTTCTTGAACAGTTTTATTATTTAGCATATCATCTATTACATTAATAAATTCTTTATCATTATATATTTTTTCGAGAAGTTCGTTCATTTTAATCCCCTTTAAAATAATATTATATGTATACCTTATTATTATATCATAGTATTATTAAACAATGCAATAAAATTTAATAGCTTACAGTTATAATATTTTTTTATTATATATTTTGTGAAGGGCAAGTAAAGTTACTAAATATTGAAATTTTTAAGTTCACCTTCTAGAATTTTTTTATTTTTAGGGCTTAATTCAACTAATGGAAGACGAGGCTTACCAAAATTAAAGCCTTTTAAATTTAAGGCATATTTTATAGGTATAGGGTTTACTTCAGAAAATAAAGCTTTTATAAGTGGTATTGCTTCTAATTGCATTTTTTTAGATGTTTCTTGGTCACCATCGAAATAATATTGTACAATATTATGTGTATATTCTGGTAAAACATTTGATAAAACAGATATGACACCAATTCCTCCAAGTGATAAAGTTGGAACAATTTGATCATCATTTCCAGAGTAAATATTTAAATTATCTCCACATAAACTTGCAATTTCTGCAACTTGAGATATATTGCCACTAGCTTCTTTAATTGCTACAATATTTTTTATTTTAGATAATTCTAAGCAAGTTTTTGGCTCTATGTTTACCCCAGTTCTGCTAGGGACATTATATAATATAATTGGAATATTTACAGATGATGCAATTTCTTTATAATGTTTTATTAATCCTTTTTGGGTAGTTTTATTATAATATGGTGTTACAATTAACAATCCATCTACTCCTAAACTTTCCGCAATTTTTGACATTTCAACTGCCTTACTTGTATTATTAGAACCTGTTCCTGCAATAACTGGAATTTTTCCTTTACATGTTTTAACTGAAAGCTTAATAAGTTCTGTTTTTTCTTTTGTTGTCATTGTAGCACTTTCGCCTGTTGTACCACATACAATAATGCTATCTGCTTTATTTTTTATTTGAAATTTTAAAAGTTTTTTAAATTCTAAATAATCTATTTCATCATTGGCAAATGGTGTGGCAATAGCAGTACCACATCCTTTAAAAATAATATCTTTCATATTTAATCCTCCTATATATTATTGTATTCAGGAAAATAAAAAAAGATAATTTTTTTTAAAACTAATGTATTGCAAAAGAAATATGTTTTTTGGTACCATAATTAATATCAAAACAAATGAAAAGGATTGGTGAAATGATGAGAAAAAAACAAGAAAAGGGTATTACTTTAATGGCGTTAGTAATAACTATAATAGTACTTTTAATATTAGCAGGAGTAACAATTGCAATGTTAACAGGGGACAATGGAATAATAAGTAAAGCAATGCAAGCCAAAATTAGGACAGAGGAAGCAAAAGAAACAGAAGAAACAGGATTAAATGAAATTGAAAATTATATAAATGGAAAAAGTGCAGAAGCAGGA
>ULWW01003627.1_pt1 | contig 29260 bp, 32 predicted proteins | sample 1960741 | NCBI WGS metagenome assembly ULWW01 (sample SAMEA4835823, study PRJEB28245) | human gut metagenome | biome: gut microbiome; material: fecal sample | place: Denmark | collected 2008
TTTTGTTCAAATTTTGAATCTATGTAATTTGTACCTTCACTAGATTTCATATATACAATTTCTATTCCATCGTTTTTTACTTTTTCAAAATCAATATTTCCTTGATATCCACTTACATCAATTCCGTTGTATATTTCATTACTTGCTGGTCCAAATGCAAGCACTTTTGTTGGCATTGTGTATATTGTTGCAACTGTTAGCATTATTACAATAGATAATAATTTCAATATTTTTTTCATATTATTCACCTCATATCACTTCATATTGCAGTAACTTTATTTTGTTTGAAATATATTTTTCGTTATTATCTATTGGTTTGCTTAAATCTGTACTTAGATATTTTTTATTATCATCTGCAAATACTGTTACTACTGGTCCTTTTATATTTTTTTGAAGTAATACACTTCCTAAAAAGTTTGCACCTGATGAAATTCCAACTCCTATTCCTAGTTCTGATGCCAATTTTCTTGACATATTTATACTGTCTTCATCATTTACTAAAATTACTTTGTCTATTTCGTTTTTATCTAATAAGGCTGGAATAAAATCATCTCCTATTCCTTCTATCTTGTGTTGTTTAATTATTCTGTTTTTAGAAATCAACGGCATACATTCTGGTTCAATTGCAGTTACAGTTATTTCTGGATATCTTCTCCTTAACTTTCTTCCTATTCCCATCAAAGTTCCACCTGTGCCAACTCCTGAAGCAAAACCTACGATGTCTTCTGGAACCTGATTTAAAATTTCCTGACCTGTTGTTTCATATTGTGCTAGAACATTGTCCATATTAGCAAATTGATTTGCTAAAAATCCATTTACTTTCTTAGCTAAAATTCTTGACTCTTGAATACATTTTCTAAAACCTCCCTGTTGTTTAGAAAATGTTATAACTTTTGCACCATAGCTTTGCATAATTTGCACTTGTTCTTTACTAGCCCAATCTGGCATAAAAATATATACTTGATGATGATAATATTTGCCTAATGCAGACAAAGAAATTCCAGTATTTCCACTTGTCGCCTCTATTATTGGCATACCATCTTTTAATTCTCCTCTTTCTTTTGCTTTTGTTATTATGTAATATGCTGCTCTATCTTTTATACTTCCTGTTAAATTATAGCTTTCCAGTTTTGTGTATATATAATTTGTTTTGCCTTCGTACTCATATTTTATTTTTATTAAAGGTGTATTTCCTATTGTTTTAATCATAAACACCACTCCTCACTTTATGTTTTATATATTTTATACAGTTTGTGGTGGAATGGTTAATGGAAAATTATTTAATTTGTTTAATATGATGCAAGTAAAATCTATTTTTTCTTTTGTAAATTTCTATTACATCTATTCTTATATATTGGTCTTCTAACTTATGTGAATATATGTAATATCTTGTTGCATTCCAGATGTGTTTTTGTTTTCTTTCGTCAACTGCTTCGCATGGCATTCCATAGTGAAAGTTTTGCCTTGTTTTTACTTCAATAAATACGTATTCATTCTTGTCTTTTGCTATAATGTCTATTTCTCCTTGTTTACATTTAAAGTTTCTGTCTATAATTTCATACCCCTGTTTTTGTAAATAATCTGCTGCAAAATCTTCTCCCTCTTTTCCTAATTCTTGCCTTTGATTTATCATAATATCATTCCTTTTTTATATATTTATTTCCTGCTACACATTTTATATATCCATCTAGTTCAAGCATAAATAACATTTGCATTATTTCAGATATTTTTTTACCTGTCATTTTGCATATTTCATTTGCTGAAATCGGTTGCGTGTTTATTAAGTTATATATTTCTTCATATTCTTTTGGTATTGAAATTTCCGGTTGCAAATCATAATGTTGCAATATATCGTTGGGTTCCATTACTAAATTAGCACCATTTTGTATTAGCCAGTTTGTACTATACCCTTCTGGCTCATCTAATCTATTTGGTATACAAAACACTTCTTTTCCCTGAAGTCTTGCATGTTTTGCTGTAATTGTACTTCCACCTCTATATGGCGCTTCAACTATTAATACGCCTAATGCTAGCCCACTTATTATACGATTTCTTTTCGGAAAATTTGCCATATCTTTTTCCTCATCTGGATGATATTCTGATAAAACACATCCACAATTCTGTATTATTTTGTGGAATAACCACTCATTTTCCTCAGGATATATGTGCTTAAATCCACTTCCTATTACTGCTATTGTTTTGCCTAATTCTTCCATGGAATTTATATGTGCTACAGTGTCTATTCCAATTGCTAATCCACTTACAATACACATTCCTTTTTGTGATAATTCTTTTGCAAATTTTGCAGAATATTTTTTGCCATATTCTGTACATTTTCTTGTTCCTACTATTGCTATTGAATTTGAGTTTAATAATTCATAATTTCCTTCTACATAAAGTTTTGATGGTGGGTTGTGGATGTTTAACAAACGTTTGGGATAGAATTTATTTGTTTTAGATAAAATTTTCATATTTCTTTCCTCTAATTCTTCCAATACTTTTTGTCTAGACTTCTGTATTGTATTGCTTCTGCGATGTGTATTTTTTGAATGTTTTCACAACTGTCTAAATCTGCAATTGTTCTTGCTACTTTTAAAATTCTGCCATATGCTCTTGCACTTAGTCCCATTTTCTCGAATGCTGTTTGTAATATTTCCTTCCCTTCACTGTCTAATTTGCAATATTTTGAAATTAGTTTTGGCGTTAGACTAGAGTTTGAATAAATATTTTCTTGTTTATATCTTTCTATTTGAATTTTTCTTGCATCATTTACTCTCTTCTTTATTGTATCTGAACTTTCTGGCATTTCGTCATTTCCTAGTTTTTCATATTTTACAGGACTTACTTCTATTTGTATGTCAATTCTGTCTAATAATGGTCCACTAATTTTGCCCATATATTTTGATATTGCTTGTGGTGTGCATGTACATTCTTTGTCTGCTGAACCATAAAATCCGCATGGACATGGATTCATTGATGATACGAACATGAACTCACATGGGTATGTAAAACTTCCATTTACTCTACTTATTGTTACAATTCCATCTTCTAGAGGTCCTCTTAAAACTTCTAATGAATGTTGATTAAATTCTGGTAATTCATCTAAAAATAACACTCCATAATGTGCTAAGCTTATTTCTCCTGGTTTTGGTATTCTCCCTCCACCTACTAATGACACCCCAGATATTGTATGATGTGGTGAGCGAAATGGTCTTGTTGTAATTATTGGTGTATCTTGTTTTAAAATTCCTGCAATACTATGAATTTTGGTAATTTCTAGTGCTTCTTCAAAAGTTAGGTCTGGTAATATTGATGGTATTCTTCTTGCTATCATTGTTTTTCCGTGATCCAGGTGAACCGAATTAAAAGACAATTATGTCCGTCCCGCAGCTGCTATTTCAACAGCTCTTTTTACACTTTCTTGTCCTTTTACATCTGCAAAATCCAATATTTTTTCTTTACCTAATTTCAAACAATCTTCCCAATTTGTTGATAAGCTTTCTATTTTTATATTTCCATTTAAATATTGAACCACTTCTGCTAAATCATTTGCCCCCAGTATTTCCATTCCATCAATTATGGAGGCTTCTTTTTCATTTTGTTTTGGTAAAATTATTTTCTTTATTCCTTGCTTTTTTGCTTCAATACATATTGGTAGTGCTCCATTTATTGGGTTTAAACTACCATTTAATGATAGTTCTCCTATCATTAAAATATCTTCATTTTGAGTTTGTGTTATAGCTTCTAAACCTTTTAAAATTCCTACAGCAATTGGTAGGTCAAATATTGATCCTTCTTTTTTTATATTTGCTGGTGCTAAATTTACAACTATTTTTCTACTAAACAGTTCATAGCCTGAATTTTTTATTGCTGTTCTTACTCTTTCTTTTGCTTCTTTTACGCTCACATCAGGAAGTCCAACAATATCCCATGATGGCATACCACTTGATATGTCAACTTGCACGTCAATTAAAAAGCCTTCTAGTCCGTGCAAGGCCATACTTTTTGTAATTGATAACATCTTTTGATTTCTCCTTTAGAACAAAAATTTTTGAAATAATTTTTTTGAATTAAAATATCATGTTAAAATTATATGTTATTATTTACGTCTTGACAAGTATTTTTTCCATAATTTAGTAATTTTTTATTTTTTCGACAAAGTTTTACACCACTTATTTACATTTTGTGGTATACTTATGTCAACCAAGATGTTTTAGTGCGTTTCTAAAGTTATTTTCTATATAGCTTATATAATCTATTTTTTTCATCAAAGTAACAATGATTATATTTTTTTCTATCATTGTTACTTTTTATTTACAATACTGATAAAGGAGAGGACAATGCCCTCTCCTTTACCATGGAATCACTCTTTATTCTTCTCTCCAGAGGCTTTTCCACTTTTCCTCGTATTCAACCGGGTAATCCAAATTGCTGAAAGGTACGTAGAAAAACTTCCGACTATAGCCAGCGCTGACCAATGTCTTCTGAACCCCAATATCCGGAATCACATACAAGTCAACATTTTCGTCAACAAAAGCGATAACACTATTGTTATACGAATACTCCATCTTCTTGTCATCCGTTTCAAGGGCCTTAAGATCAACGACCTCATTCTTGCTGAACTGAGGCCAATAGACCTTCATCTTTTTCAATCATAATTTACATAACTCATATTATTTTTAATGCTTCTTCGTATTCTTCTCTTCCAAAATCAACTGTTGGAACAATCTCATTATTATTAAACATTTTAATAAATTCATCTATACTAACCCATTTAGCTGCTGTTGCTTCTCCATCAAGAAATGTCAAATCTTCTATATTGATATCTTTTTTAAACAACCATAAGTCTTTAAAATTTTGAGGGACTCTTTCTCGTTTTACTTCTTTTAAAAATATTGCTTCTTCTGGTTTAAATATAACTCCAAGTTCTTCTTTTAACTCTCTTAATATTCCTTCTTTGCTAGTTTCACCTGCTAATATTGAACCCCCATTGCATTCCCACATTCCACCAAACTTTTTATTCGTTGCTCTTTTACTAATCAAAATTTCATTTTTAGAATTTAGTATAATTCCTGTTACAACTATGTGATATTCACCCTTTTGCAATATAGTTACATCTCTTATTGCTGTTCTTCCTGTTTTATTTTTATTTTCATCATATATGTCCCACAATTCAGGCATACGTTATTGCTCCTTTTTATCAATATTTATTTTGTGTACTGGAAATTTGCTTTCTTTTAATACCTCTTTTAGTACATCTGGTCTCAATGGATATTCATCTATTTTATCTAAGTCAATCCACTCATATTGTAAATAATCTTTTCCCTCTATATTTTGTAATGTACTTTCTAATTTTTTATCTTCCTCTTTTACAAATTCTGCTTTGTATATGAACATTATTTCATGATATTTTGCACCTTTCATTTCAAAAAAGTTTTCTACTGTTGATACATATCCTGTTATTTCAATTTCTTTTCCTAGTTCTTCTTGTACTTCTCTTTTTATTGTGTGCTCTGAATTTTCACCGATTTCAACTCTTCCGCCAATCATTGCATAATGATCTGAGTTTACATTTCTGTGTAATAAGATTTTATTATTGTGCATTATAACTACACCAGCTCTTACATTTAATTTGTAACCACCAACATCAATTGTAATATCCATCAATTTCCCCTCCTTTAATATTTTTTACATTATATCATATAAAATAAAAGCCTCATATATTAAATATGAGGTTTTTTATTATTCTATTGGAATATATTTTTTCTCAGGTAATTCTTTCTTTTCTTCTTTTTTAGGAATTTCTATTGTAAGTGTTCCATTTTTAAACTTAGCTTTAATTTCATTTTCTGTTACGTTTTCACCAACATAAAAGCTTCTTGAACATTCTCCTGAATATCTTTCTTTACGTACAAATTTACCTTTTTCTTCATCCTTTTCTTCTTTATTAACTGTTGCATGTACTGTTAAATATCCGTCTTGAATATTTAATTTTATACCTTCTTTTTCATAACCTGGCAAATCAATGTCTATAACATACTCATCCTTTTTCTCTTTGATGTCTGTTTTCATTAATTTGCTTTCTCCCTCATTGAAAAATACACCTCCAAACATGTCATCTAATAGATCAAAATCACGTCTTCTTGGTATCATCATCATAAAAATCAACTCCTTAAAATTATATTTATGTGTTGACACTTGATGGGAGTGGCACATATGTACTTTTTGATAAATCTTCTTTATCAATTTCGATTATATTATATATCTATTTTTAGCAATGTCAATAGTAGAGTGCTAAAATTCACAAAAGTTTCACATTACTTTTTGTTAATCATATTCCAAAATATTAAATTTTGAATGTCATCATCTTTTGCCTCATCGCTCGTTTTTTCAACATTTTTATAACTATCTTTATTTAAAGCAATAACTACAATTATTACTATTGTAATAACTGGAAAAATAAACATTATTGGAAGCCCATTAAATCCTGCAAATATACAAAATATTAGAAATATTACATACAATATTATCCCCATAGTTTTCTCCTTTATTCATATTATATCATTATTTTATTTAATATGATATAATGTTTATAAATGATTTTAGGAGTGTAATATGAAAATTAATGATTATTTAGGAAAAGTTTTAAAAATTGAAATTGACAGGCCTTTAGGAAGCAAACATCCTAAACATGGATTTATATACCCAGTTAATTATGGTTATGTTCCAAATACAATTAGTGGAGATGGCGAAGAATTAGATTGCTATTTGCTTGGTGTTTTTGACCCTGTTAAAAACTTCGAGGGAAAGTGTATTGCAATAATTCACAGGACAAATGATAATGATGACAAACTAATAATTGTACCAGATGGTAAAAATTATGATAATTCCGCTATTGAAGCTTTAACCGAATTTCAGGAGCAATATTTTGAACATGTTATTATAAGATAATGGACTTTGATATAGTTAGTTTGACATTGCTTTCGCATAAAAAACCGAATGAATTAACTCATTCGGTTTTATGTTATATTTCATTCCAATAAGTGATTTCTTCTATAGGTTTTCTATCTAAATGCCTTTCACTTGGTTTTGCATCTGCTGATGGATAGCCAATAGCTAACATCGCAATTATTTCTAGGTTTTCTGGAATTTTGTATACTTCCCTAACTTTATTAGAGTCAAAATATCCTATCCATGTAGAGCCCAATCCTAAGTCCTGAACTTCTAACATCATTTGAGTTGTTGCAATAGATGCATCGATAACTCCTTCGTCTCTTCCATCAAATTTGCTTTTCCATGAGACTGTTTTATCATAGCAAATTATCATTATTAGTGGGGCATTCCATACCATTTTTGTACATTCACTCAATTTTGATAATTTTTCTTTATCATTTAATATTAATATTCTTTGTGGCTGATAGTTTACTGCTGTTGGTGCTACTCTTGCTGCTTCTAATATTTTTTCAATCTTTTCCTTTTCAATTTCTTTTTCTTCAAAACTTCTACATGAATATCTTTCTTTTGCTAAATCTAAAAAATTCATATTTAATCTTCCTTTCAATATTTTTTATTTGATAAATACCATAATATTTTATCAATATTTTCTTTTATTCTATCTTCATTTAGTATAGCTTCTGCCTCATCTCTTGTTATCAATTTAAAATTAACATTAATTTTCATGTTTGTATATACTGCTTTTTTATAGTCATCACTTAAAAACTCTAGTACTTGTGAATTTTTTGTTTTCTCATAATACTTATAAACTAATTGCATATATATATCATTTGCTAAAATAGCATCTTTATTTTTATTTAAGAAATTCAAAAATTCAGCATGATTGAATTTTATATTATTTTTGTAACAAGTTGCATATAAAATATATGTTAATATTGATTTGGTTTCTTGCTTAATAAATTCTTTATAATATTCATTTACCTTTTCCTCCAGAATTTCTTCTGTTGTATCTTTTATTATATTTTTACTTCTTCTCACGAAACTTGGTATATCCAAACTATCACAGCTTGCTTTTCTTAAAAATGTTGGTGCACCTAAGTAACATTCATCCATTTCCATAAATTTATTACTTAATATTGTTTCTTGATATTGTGGAACTTCTAATAATTTGTTTTCTCTTTCATACACAGTTATAAATGATGTATATTTAGAATTTATGTTATATTTTTCTGCTAACTCAATTATCATACTTTTATAGTTTTCTATTTTATCACTTTCATAAGTATTTCTTATATATTCTTCTAGTCTGTCCATTTGTTGTTTTGCAAATAGTACTTCTAAATCAACATCTGTATGTTGTATACTTTCCTTACTTATTTTCCATGAATATTCTTTATTTTGTATTTTTCCCTTTAATATTATATCATCTTCTAGCTTTTCTAGCTTAGTAAATATATTAAAAAATTCATAGTTAAACAAACATTTTTCTTCTTTTATTTCATCAATTACTTTATTTTTTCCATAATCAATTTCAAGATTTTCTAACAATGGGGTTTGAATTCTTGCAAATGTTCTTATAATTTTATCATCTATTTTTTCATTTGGTTGAATCAACTCTGCTTTTCCATTTCCAACTTTTGCAAGTTGTTTTATAAAAGAAGAATTAACATTTGTGTCAATTCCAAATGAAAAAATTCTGCTAGTTTTTATGTTTTCATCTACATATTGAATAATTTCTTGTTCATTACCTACTTGTCCATCTGTAAATAATAATATAATTTTATCAGTTTCTTTTTGGTATAGTGCAAATTTTATAGGATTTAATATTTCAGTTCCGCCAGTTGGTTGTAAATCATTAACATATTCTATTGCTTTTTGTAAATTTTCTTCATTATATTCAATAGAATTTATATTCATTGCACTAAATCTTGATTCAAATGGTATTATATTAAATTTATCTCCTATATCCAATTGTTTTAAGCATTCAATTACAGCTTTTTTAGTTTCTTCCATTTTATTTCCATACATTGAACCAGAAATATCAATAATAAACATATACTCTTTTTCACTATCTTCGTAAGTATCTAGAATTTCTGGCATAAATGATAAATATATCATTTCTTTATCGTCTCTTGTCTTTGATATTATTGCATTTGAAGATAGTTCATTTTTTAGTTCAATATATAATTTAAAATCACTTGATAAATCATAATTTAAAACCTCAACTTTCTCAGTCTTTTCTTCATCTATTAAATTTATTTTATGACTAACACAATTAATACTTTTTCTATTTAATGCCTTACTTACATTTATATTAAAATCAACTGTATAATCTACTTTACCAAAAAGCAATTTATTTGTAATATTTGATTTATACCTTGGTGTTACTAGTGTTGGTATTAATATTTTGATTGTATTATCTGTAATTTCAAATTTATCAATATAATAAATTTTTAATTTTACTTCTTCATCTTTATCAATTTTTCCAATAGCAATTTTGAATATATTGTCACTTGCTTGTTCCATCATGTATGCACTATTTCCTTGTACAATATTTCTTTGATACTCTTTTTTTGCTTCTCCTTTTTCTTTACATTTTCCTTTTAGAATTTTATCTCCAACATTAATTTCAAATCCAACAACAGTTGCTGTTTCAACAATTGGAAATGTGTATCCAACCTCTAGTACGTTTTTTGTATTATTCTTAAAGGTTTGTTCAATTTCAAATGTACCAAATTTTCCTATTACATTTCCATTTATTTTTACCTTTTTAAGAGCTAATTCTTTTAAATCTACTATTTCCATATTAATCCTCCATCATCTTTTCTACATATTTTTTTACATTTTCTATAATATGCTTATATTTTTCTCCATTTTCCTGTGAATAGTGAATTTCAAATATATTACATATATTTTCTTTAATGTATATTTCTTTTTCAGGATCTTTTGTTATAGTTAAATCAGCTTGCTTTTCATTGTGATCTTCTAGTATATATTCTCTTATTTTATTTAATGGCATATATTCTGATTGTAGTTTTTTTATTAGAAGTAATCTTTCTAAGTGTTTATCATTATATAAGCTATTTACGCCATTTCCATCTGGTGGTAAAAGCAAACCTTTGCTTATGTAATAATGTATGGTTCTTTTAGTAACACCTGCCTTTTCAGCAAGTTCTGATACTTTATATTCCATTTTCTCACCTCTCTGTTCTTATTTTATCATCGTTACGTAACGATGTCAATATGTTTTTAAAATTTAACAAAAAAATACCAGAAAAATTTTCTGGTATTTTTACTTTCTTTTAAATATTCTTTTTATTTTATCAAATATCTTTTTTATAAGACTACTTTTTCCACAATTTATCACAGCTTGTGTATAATTAGGTTCCTTTTCTTTGTTTTTAAATAAATTTTCTGTACTATATTTTTCTTGAATTTCTTTTTGATAATTAATTTCATTTTGTTTATATTTTTCAAGTAAAATATTTTTTTCTTCTTGATTTTTATTTATATATTTTAAATATAAATATGAAATTAGTGTCTTAGTATCCTCATCTTCTATTTGCTCATATAATGGAATTTCTTGATTAAATGAAAACTTATAATTATTGGCTTTGTTATTTATTAAATTTTGCTTCACTTCATCTGGAAGGTCATTTAATAATTCAAGTTCTTTCAAAATAATATATGTCTCTGAATAAGCTTTTTTACTTATTGTATTAATCATTTCTTTCTCCTTCTTGTTCCTTGGTTACATCAATATTCTTTGATAATTCTGTTGGCATCCTTTTAATTTGTGATGCTCTTAGCCCGATTCTCTGCCGAATGCATTACCATACTGCTTAAGTATGAAATATTATTTTGTTTTTGCGTTGCTACATAATGTCGCCCTTCAGAGAATAATTTTGCCTGTTCTTCTGCAGTTAAACTTTCTGTACATTTTGCCTGTTCTTCTGTCGAAATATTAAAAACCTTAAAACCCTTATGTCCAAAATCTTTTGTAGATTTTAAGCAAAACCTCAAAGGATATCTTTTTGCTACTATATTCTCTCTATCCCATGTTAAATCTGTCCAATAATTTTTTCCATCCAAAGTTACCATATTCCATGCATGACCTACAGGATCTTTTATATAATATTGTGCTCCTTCATCCCTATCAATGTTACCACCTGCAAATTTTGCTGTTATTCCACAACACTCTAATGTATTCCTTAAAATATCTGCATATCCAGCACACACACATTTGCCTTGCACTAATCCTCCATATAAGTTTCTACATGTTGTTTGCAATTTATCATCTTTTCTTCCCTCTTGTGAAATCGCATAATCGTCATATTTCATTAGTTCTGCAAGTTTTGTATATACTTGACTAAATATTATTTTTTCTCTGTCTTCTACTCCTTCTTCTGGCATTTGTATCTCTGAAATTATTTCATCTATTTTCTGTCTTGCCATCATATACTCTTCTCTTGTATATGGCTCAGCTTGTTCCTTTACTGAGTTTTCTAAATCTTGTATTTCTACGTTTTGTATATTCGGATTTTCTTGCATTATTTTTGTTGATAATTCATTTGCACTTCTAATTATTATTTTAGATGGTACTTCTAATTTCTGCGCACTTGATACTCTCAAAAAATTATTTACATCTGTAACTATTCTTATTCCTTTTGCTTTATTTAATGTAGATATGATATTAGCTAATTCTTCGTCACTCGGTGTAAATGAATCATCAATAGTAATATTTAATCCTTGTATCATTTCATAATCCACGTCTTCTTTTGTATCTAAATATGTTTGAATATCTATTTTCTTGCTCTTATATGCTTCAGCAATTTTTTCTAATTTATTATTTCCTGTTTCAATTCTTCCATTATGTTTTATTAATAATTTTATCATTTGTTCAAAACTTTTTGGATCGATTTGATTGCCTTTTATTGAAATAGATACATTTTCGTTTAATTCAGAAATAATATTTGGATTTGTTATATTGCATTTATCTAATGACAATCTTTTTAACCCTTTGAATTTACTAAATGTTTTTGCATCTTTTTCTGATAAATCAATCCCTCTTAATTGTATATTTTCAACATTTTCATTTAATGCATCTAAAAAACTAGTATCAAATTTTACTGGTGATTTTTTACCTAATACAGTTATCATAAATACTTTCAAGTTCATTTTACTTAAAATAGCTTGTAACTCTTGATTAAAACTAGAAACTTCTTCTTGTGTTAAACTCCTGGTATTTAATACAACGCTAATTTTTTGAATTTTGGCTAAATTTTCATCAGAAATTTCCCCATCATCTTCAATCAGCGGAAGTAGTTTTTCCCCATCATCTTCAATCAGCGGAAGTTGTATTTCCCCGTTATCATAGAACTGTGTATTATATTCTGTTAGTGCTGAATTTAAACTCGATATTAGTTCACAACTATTTATTTTCATTTGTTACTCCTTTTATGTATTGTATTATACTATATATGTTTCTATTTTTACAAGGAATTTTTATTTATTTTTTAATTTCTTATATGCTATATAGCCTCCTCCACCCATTAATCCTAATGTTGTAAAACCTGCTAGTACATCTGAAATATTTTCTTCATCTTTGGCTTCAATATTATTATTTACTTCATTATTTTCATAAGATTTTACAATATTATTAGTAGTGTTTTGTTCATTTTTTTCTTCATTTTTTGCTATAGCTGAATTTGTTGAATTGACTGTTTTTGAATTATTGTTTTTTGACTTGTTTGAATTTGAACTTTTATTTGTAGATTTTGGTTTTGATGATGTTTTGGTTGAATATGGACACGCTCCATTTGGATGCAAATGCGCTGGATAGCCACCACAGTGGTAATGATAACTTCCCAATCCACTTTTATTTTTATTATCTCTATGTCCTCCACTTGAATCTGTCTTTCCTTGATGAGCATTCACACAACCACCTGCAAAAATTACAAATAAAATAACAAATATTGATATAATTCTTATTTTGTTTTCCTTCATAATTACGTACCCCCTTAGTTATCATATCAAATATATCATGCATAATTTGTCGAATTTTGCAAAAGTTGTTCATTTTTCGACAAACTTTTGTTGATTTAGTGTAACCTTCGGGTTATGAGGGCGAAAATTTGTTTTTGTTGTCGAATGTTGAATTGTGTTTAACAATAGTGTTATCAATACTTTTGAAGTTTTTTATTTGGTGAATAATTTGGTTAAAATTGGGGTGTTTTTGAAAAATTGATCCCCAATTTCTCCCCAATTTTTTATAAAGAATTTTTGGAAGTATTTGGATCTTTATTTTATAATTTGGAGGTTTATTTTATGGAGAATAATTTAAGAGAAAATAAAGAAGATATTTTAAAAGAATGGTTAGATTTTAGAGAAGATACTGGACTAGCTTACTTAACAGAAGAAGATAAAAAACATTTCACTCATTTTGAGGAAATTAGTAAACGTATATTAAAGAACGTCCCCAAACAGAATCAAAAGTATGTAAAAAAACAATTTGAATTACTTGATAGAAATTTCTTAGATCATGTTTGTTATTATAATGAGAAGTATTATAGAAATGGATTTGTGGATGGAATCCAGCTTATTATAGGATGTTTAGGTAATTAATGGATATTCTAATATACATTTTTTAAGAATTTTAATATACATTTTTTAAAAATAAAAAGTGTGAAATTTGACTTTTGTGTTTAAATGTCATTTTTCACACTTTTATGTTTTATATTCCCTTATTTTTCATCATCTTCCATATATTTAATACCACCTCAATTATATAATCACTAAATTATTAATATGACTTTTATAATTTAATAACATTTTCTTCTCCAAACCATACTTTTGCTTTATTTATAGCTTGAATTGAAGGCTTACAATAATAAACATATAACCTTTCTTTCGCTCTAGTACAACAAACATAAAATATCTTTTGAGTACGTTTTAGTACATTTTCATTACCTGTTTCTGTAAATAAATATTCAAAATTGTATTGATTCCAATTCCCATTATCCAGGATTACCAGTACGTTATTAAACTCAGCTCCTTTAACCTTATGTTGTGTTGAAAAAGGTGTATATCCCTCTATATATTTAAAAAGATTTTTAAATTCTTCATATTTCAATTTTTTAACTCTATTATATAAATATTCATTATCAGCTATAAAAGTTTTAAACTTATCATCTTTTATACAAATTCCTAATTCATCAGCCGTATCTATTACTTGTTCTACTGTTTGATTTTGTTTTTCTTTTAATTTAATAATTTTTTCATTAATTATTTTCTTGTCTTCTAATCTATTAATGAAAAAATCTGTCTTCTTTATGAATTCGTTAAAGTTCTTATTTTCATACAATGATATTAAATATTGAATTCTAAATAATTGATTTATCAATACATCTCTTTTTCTTCCTTTATTTTTTACTTCTTCTACAGACAATTTTTTATCATCTATTAAAGAATCTTTTGAAAAATACATTTTTCTTATTTCTCTAAAAGCCTTATCTTTTACTGTATTATACAAATTATTAGTTGTTTCATCTCTTTTTATTGTTTCAATTTTCGTTTTAAATTGCGGATATTGATTTAAAATCTCCTCAAAAGTACAATCTTCATTTATAATATCATTTGCTATTTTTCTTACTAATTCTTGTTTTAGTTTTAATATTGGATCCTTATCATATATTTCCATTAAGTTTCCAAATCCAGCTCTATTAGCAATTAAATTATGTGTTAAATCTAGTTCTTTAGTATTAATATGATCACCAAAATTCCAATCCTGAAAAATCTGATTTACCTTTAATTCTTCATATTCTATAAAATCCTCTGAATATATAAATTTTATTTCACCTAACTTTACTCTACCATTTTCCATATTAGGTGCTTCAATGTCGTCAGAAGGTTCTTGTATTAATCCATCTGTTCTTATTTTATTTGCTAATTCTATTACTTTAAGTGGATTTCTACGATTTTGTTTCTTTTGTATTTCAATTATTTCACCATTCTCTATATAATTTTTCAAATCTCCTACACCATCATTATATATAGACTGCATTGAATCTCCATAAAAACCAATTATACTTTTTTTACTACTTTTCTTTAAACAATCTAATAAAATTTCTATAACAAATTTATTAGTATCTTGGTATTCATCCACTAATATAAAATCATATTTATCTTTTAAAATATCACATAATACTTTATATTCACTGTACATTTTATTCGATATTAGAATTACTTCATCATGTGATATAATGCCATTTTTTATATCTAAATACTCTTTATACTGAATATCCATACCATCAAAGTAATTTTCTTGTATATTTTCATCATTAAATTTTATTTGTTCTTCATTTATTAATTCTACAATACACTTTCTTAATTCTTTTTGAAATTTTTTTATATTCTCCCATAAAAAATCATGAATAGTAGATACTTTAAGATTTTTATTATCTACAACTCTATTCTTTATTTCATTTACTGCAGCATTAGTGTATGTTATACAAGCTATTGATTTATTATTATAGTTTTCTTTAATAAAGTTGATGGTTTGTACTAAAGAATATGTTTTACCACTACCAGCTCCACCACTTAATAAAAAATTATTATTATTTTCTATACATTCTTGTATATTTTTTAATTCATCTATTTTTTCAACCATTCTAATCCCTCTTTTATGTACTTTGGTATATTCCAATTTGAAAAATCCTCTTTGCTGTTCAATAATATTTCTATTGCAAAAGATGGTTTACTATCAACACATTCGTCAGCTATTTTATAATAATCATTTGGTTCTTCTTCTATAATTTCTTTATTTTTCAAAGCTGAAAATTCATTATCCTTTATAAAGTCAGTGTTAATACATATAAAAGCATCTTCAAAACTTCTAGGATAATAATTTACTGAATCTTCTTTTTCCTGATATTGAATCATTACATGTCCATTTATATCTTTTTCCCATCCGTTTTCACCTTTTTTTATAACTCTATCTTCTGTTTGAATATTTTTTAATATCTCTAAACAATCATCATTTTCAATATATTTATCCAAAAAGAATTTTATTGAATCATTGCTTGTTCTTATTGCCTCATCTATTTCAACAGGACAAGACACATATACTGTTTTTCCTTTTGGAGTTATTTTTTCTTTTGTTGAATCTATATCTGTTATAATTAAAGTTTTTATTTGAAGAAAATCTAAGAATTTTTCAAATATTTTTGAATGTCTACCTACTTCTATTATAGAAATGTTTTGAGATAATAATTTTTCATCTGTTTCACTACTACTTGCATCTATTTTCTTTAACATTGCTGGTAATAGAATTCTCTCAGTATCTCCTTCAATAAAAATAATTTTATCAGCAAAAAATATTTCTGAACGATTTAACGTTAAATATTGTTTTAAAAATTTGTAGCTCCTTTCTTCACTTTTATACTCTTTTTCCAAATCTTTTAAATTTTTACACCATGTACCTTTGTCATTCTTGTTAAAATATTTTATATCATCAAAATTGCTTTGTGATACTATATGTGATGAATGTGTAGTTATAATAGTCTGTAACTCTATGCCTTTTTCTTTAGATGATTTTGTTAGAAGACTTTTTATATTGTTTATAAATACATATTGCATTTGTGGATGAGTATGTGCCTCAGGTTCTTCTATAAAAAGTAAATTAATGTCTGCTACTTCATCCGATTTAGAAAAATCTGTTATTATATTTTCTATCTCAAAAATTATGCTAATTAAATTAAGATATCCTAATCCATTATAATTTTCAGGTAAATTAGTTTGACCTTTGTAATTATAAAAAACTGTTGTGTTGCCCTTTAAGATATTACTTTGCTCTAAAAGCGACTTTATTTCCAAGTTTAGATCATCTTTTTTTAAACAGCCGAATTCTTTTATTTTATCTATTACATCCTTAAATATCTGAGCATATTTTTCATCAAATTTTTTATCTGTTTTCTCCAACTCGTTTCTAAAATCAGCTATGTTTTGTTCCATTTCTGGTGTATTCTCTATTTTTTCATAGTAACTTGCCGATTGCATTGATAACGTCTTATTAGAATCCTTATTATCAACTAATCTTTTAGCCGAAATATATTTTATTCTTATTATCTTACTAATATCTTTATCATTTTCTATATCAACATAATTTTCTTCATTTTCTTTTTTATTATCTTTATCATATTCCAAACTTCTTTTTATAGTTTTAAAATATTTTTTATAATTATGTTTAAAAAAATACTCAAAATTTTTCTCTGTATTATCATGAATAAATTTCATAAAATCTGTTTTTAATTTTATAAAATTTTCTTCATTCAATATATATTCTATATCTATAATAATATAGTTATTTTCAGGATCTAATGTAGTTAATAAATTTGATATATTTGATAAATTATCCTTTTCATTGTAAGCTATAAATATTTTCATTTTTATTCCCTGTGTAATAAACTCATATGATTCATCTCTTATGTTTTTTTCTAGTTCTTTTACATAATCAATGTTAAAATCATCAGATTCAATTCCACCACTTTTATTTATTAATTTATTCAATATTTCTATAACCGATGTTTTTCCAGTATTGTTTTTTCCAACAATTAATGACATTGTTTCTTCTAATTCTATTTCAAAATTTTTAAGACTTCTAAAATTCTCTACCTTTATCTTTTCTATTTTCATTTTTTTCTCCCTTTTTATTTCATAATATCATATAAAAATAAAATATTTTGTCGAAGCTTGTCTTTTATTATCAAAAAAGCAAAATAATTCTGTAACATCAAATTACAATTATTTTGCTTTTTCTTATGTATTATTTAACTTTATATAATTCCTTAACTTCTTCTATAGTAATATTAAATCCAATTGATTTATATCTTGGTATTAACTTTTGATAAATATCTTCAATTATTTTCGCTTTTACCTCATTTGTTCCATTATGAAATGCTCTATGACAAGTTGGACACAATGACACTATATTTTCAACGCAGTCAACATTTATAGTATATTTAGCCCATATTAATTGTTGATATTTTACTGGTACCAAGTGATGAGCTTCCATGAAATTTTTATGACTTTTAGCAGATATAAAAGTTTCGTGATTTGGATTATGCTCGCAACAGTAATAAGCTTTTTGAATAGCAATTTTTCCCAATAACGGATTTCTTTTATACTTTTTGCTAATCTTTTTATCATCATCTAGTATTACTGGAGCTATCTTATATGCACCTTCTGCAACATCAGAATTGACATTGTTTTCATCAATTTTATCAATTTTTTCAATGTAGTTATCATCTTTTTCTTCATCAGATTCTTCAGATTCAATAACTTCTTCCTTGATATTTTCATTAGTTATTTCAACTTCAATTATTTCTGGTTCATCAATTAAATTTATATCAAAATCTTGTACATTATATAAAAAATATGAATAATCTACATCCCTATAAAGAATCTCATTTAATTCTTCTATATCATATTTAAGCATAAAATTATTATAAAAATAATTATCAAATGTTGGGTTTATAGATATTGTATCAGTTGTTATATTAAATAAATTTGTATTGTTTTTAATTAACGCCATAATTCTACTATAATCTTTATAATGTTCTACATGCTCTGATATTGGTGAATTTGTTCTTATATATTCGACAGCAGATTCCCATTGACTATATTCTTTACAAGTCATTATATATGTATACAGATGATCTATTGATACTTCTTTAATATCATGTTGTAATTGTAATTCTTTTAATACTTTATAAATAAATATTACTGGTAAAATATGATAGTCTTCATTATTGTCTGCAGTATCTATAATTGCATGAATTTTTATCTTTAAAATTTGCTCGGTTAATACTTCATGGAATTTTTCTGGACTTAATATAGGATTAATACTTTTTAATTTATCCCATACAGCTGTGGTTTTTTCCTTATTATATAATTGTCCTCTCTTATAAAAAGGTGTTTTAGTTACAAATCCAAAAAATTGTGGTATAACCAATGTTCTATGTCTATCTGTATCTACATCAAACTCAGTATGATGATCTTTCCAATATTGTTCTATATCAGCATGCTCTCTATCAGGAATTTTATCAAACATATTAGTTGCATTAATAATTTGCTCTAAGTTACTTGTTTGCTGTTTTGTAAATACCCATACTGATTTTTCATCTAATGATTTTAAGTATTCTTCTGCACTAATCATTTTCTAATATCCTCCTTATCATTATTCCCAGAAAATATGATAATTTAGGTGGTACAGCATTTCCTATCTGTTTACATATGCTTGATTTTGTACCAACAAATTTAAAGTCATCAGGAAAACTTTGTATTCTTGCTGCTTCTCTTGGAGTAATAGTTCTGTTTTCAAATGGATGAATAAACCTTCCTCCAGAAGGAGTATCAAATCTTGTAGTTATTGTTGGAGCTATATTATCAGGATCTAATCTTCCATATGATCCACTATGTACAGTTTTTATTTTTTCATCTAATACTGTGAAATTTTCATTTATGCCTACCTTTTCCATTCTTCTAACAGCAACAGAATTATGTTTTGTCATTATATGATTATACGTTCTTCCGGAGTTTGAACTTAATAATTTTTGATAATTATTTTCTGGTTTTTTTGTACTTATATTACCATCTTCTGTTGGTTTTGGCAAATTAGAAATAGCTTGCCAAACTGTAACATTATCAAAAAAATGCTTATCTTTTTCCTTTATATATTTTTTTGTTTTGTCTATTTCTTCATCTAAGTTAAAATCTATCATAGAACCAATAATTATTGTTCTTTCTCTATTTTGAGGAATCCCAAATTCTCTTGCTTTCATTACTTTATATTGAATTTTATATGGTTTTCCTTCAAAATTATCTGGATCTTCAAATATCTTTTTTATTTCATTGAATACTTGTCCATTCTTCATAGTAAGTATACCTTTTACATTTTCAATTATAAATATTTTTGGTCTTACTATCTTTACAACATTAAAATAATGTTTAAATAAATAATTTCTAGGATCATCAATAAATCCTTTTCTTATTCTTGCCCCTGCCATCGAAAATCCTTGACATGGAGGTCCACCTATAATAATAGTTGCATCATCTTTTTTAAAAATATTATTATTGTCCACATTCTTTATGTCGTCTGCTATCATCTTTGTTTTTGGATGATTTACCTCATATGATTTCGCTATGCTTTTATCAAATTCAACTGCTGAAGTTATATTATAACCAGCTTTTTCAAAACCACATGAAAAGCCTCCACATCCAGCAAATAGATCTATTACTTTAATCATTTTTTCCCTCACTAACTCTGTATTTTAAAGCAAAATTTTTACAGTATTTTATTTCATCACTACTTAATTTATATTCTTTACCTATACAATCATCTATTTCATCAATTATGTCTTTACACAACCTATGTTTGTATTCATAATTTGTTTGTTTTGATCCTATATATTTTTTTGTTTTTTCAAGTTTGTTTTCCAACTTTTTGTATAATTTTTCATACATTTTATTATCTTTTAATTCTTTTGGCAATATAAAATGTTTTAATTCCTTCGTAGTAATATGCCAACAATCTGATATTATAGTCCAGTATACCCAAAACAAACTGGAATTTAATAAGCATAATATAAAATAATAATTTTCATTTTCGTATTTAAATTCTTTATATTCATTACTTCCCGGATTAAAAGTAAAAGCTTTAATCCAAAACGTTGCTCTCATATTTATATATATTTCATTTCCATTTTGATTTTGAAAATCATATAGATTATTTGTTTCTTCAGTATAAACTTTTTTGTATATATCTTCTTCAATCTTGTTTCCTATCTTTGGAATATAATTCATTATATCATATTTTTCTATTTTGCTAATTTCTCTTCCATTTAATAATTCTTTTCTTTCTTCTTTATACCAATGTTTATAATTCGATGAATATATCTCTTTATTTGCATTACCCAGTCTAAAAATTAAAATTGTTAATTTTTGATGTACGCCAGTAAATAAGCAGTCAGGCCTATCGGCAAAATTTAGTAAAAATTGTTTTTCAGAATTTTCATAAATAAATTCTCTAATTTTATTCATTCTTGGAGTTGCAACATATGATAATGGGATAATATATCCTAAGACTGTATTTTCGTTACTCATATCTATACTATTCTTTAAAACATCTGCATAAATATTTCCAAAATTGTTTTCTAATTTACATTTATTTTCTTTTTGATACTTTCCATATTCTACATATGGAGGATTTCCAACTATAATATCAAATTTCATCTTGATTTTTTCATATTTTTGTATATAATCAATTGTAAAAAATCTCTTATTTATTATCTCTGCCAATTTACTATATGATTCTTTTCTTTGTAAATTATTTATCAACTTAAAAAATATTCTTAATTTGCATATATCTATTGATTCATTATCTATATCATTTCCATAAATAGTTTCTGCTATTTTTAAAACAATTTCATCTGTTAATTGTTCATTTTTTAAAATTTCTAATTTTACATTTATAGAGTTTATTAAAAACTCTCCTGTTCCACATGTAGGGTCAAAAATTGTGTATCTATATAATATATTATTCTTTTCTTTTTTATTTAAATTTCTAAAAATTTCTATACAATCTTCATCATTATGAGTTTGATTTATATTTTTATCTACCTTCATAAGAAATGAATTACATACAATATATCTTGTAACATCATCTGATGTATAATATACACCGTTTTTTTTCTGTTTTTTACTTTTTTCATTTAATTTAAACAAGCTTGATTGAAAATTCTCATCCGTTATATACTTTATATCCTCTTTGTTAATAGATGTATCAAAATCATATTTCTTATAATTTTTATCTAGTAGTATTTTTAAAGCATTATAAATCTCATTTATATATTTTTCTGACTGAGATAATTTATTAACAGTTATATTTTTTACTTTTTGTTTTACACTAGTCATAAACATTTCCTCCAATTAATTGTATATCTACTTTTTTTCCCACTTTATTTCATAGCCCAAAATATCTGCGATTTTTTTAACCTCAGAATATCTAATAGTCTCTTTAGTAAGTTTATTAGATAGATTTTGTAATGCTACTTTACTTTTTCTGTCGCTTAATTTATTGGCAACTTCTCCCATTTGCCATCCGCTAAAAGCAATATAACCTTTTATTTCATCCCTTATGACATGTTTATTTTCTTTTTTCCCCATTTTTTCCCCCTACGTTTGGTCTTTTATAATTTTATATCATATAATGTAAAACTTTGCAATATATTATATTAAATATATCTTGAAATAATATAAATATATTATTTAGTATAATATTATACAATTTTATCAATTATATTTATAAAATTTTCTAATATATTTCCTTTTCTTTCACTTTGTTTTAATTTTAGAAGAGCCTCTTGTATAGTATCGTTATTAATATGCTTTATAATATTATCCAGATTTTTTCTTTCTTTTTTTCTTGTAATAAATTTAAGAGCTATTCTTATAAAATCTTTTTCATTGGATGTATATTGATTCCACAAAATAACTTTTTCTATTTTTTTATACTCAAAATCAAAAGTCTTAAGCTCAATTTTATTTATAAATTCGTTTGCCAAAATAACATCTAAACTAGATATCTCTTTAACTGTTATAATCTTTTCTATTTCTTCTTTCTTTTCACAAATATTGTGATTTTTTTCTTGCTCTTTACTTTCCCAATTTTTAATATACACAATATTTGATTTTCCAACTTCTATCCATTTTTCTTCAATTAAATTTACTCTAATTAATTCTTTGTAAATAGATGTTATTGTGTTTTTAGTAATATTTAATTTTTGCATTAAATAACTTCTGGTATTTTCTAAATATTTATTTCCTTCTTCGTCGACTTGAACATTAATATTTTCATCTAGCATATTTTTTAAAATGCAGTATGAAATTTTTGAATTTAATTTTAGATTTCTATATTTTTGATCTTCAAATAGAAATTTATCTAGTTTGTAAAAATCTTTCATTTTCTCGCCTCCCAACTTATGTGACTTTAGTCACTCGATCAAACAAAATATATTTGTACATACAAATGGGAATCTTGCTTAAGAATTCCCCAAATGGAATTTTTATAAAGCCAAGACTCCCTCATTTTATTTTTAAGTATAATTACAATAGCTATTTATAATTTTTTCAATATCATGTGGTGAATCACTTTCACATATATACTCTTCTTCTATTATTAATTTATACTTTCTTTTTATATCACTTTTACTGTCTAACCTTTTAACTGTCCATTTATCATTATTTTTATCATAATATTGTTTCATATTTACCTCACTTTCTTAAATTATCATAAAAACTTTCAAAAAATTCTGGTGGATATTCCCTTTGCTCATAGTTTAAATAGCCTTTCTTTTTTGAAAAGTCTTTTTTATTATTCTCTAATTTATTATTTTCTTTTTTATTCTCTTCTGTTTCGTTACCTAACGTTACATTAACGTTATTCTCATTTTTTTGATTTTCTCTAAACCTTTTTTGTCTTTCTCTATTTTGTTCCTTAACAAGTTCATATTTATCAGCACTTTGGTATTTGTCCCAATTTTTGATTTTGTATATATTGTCCTCACAAATTAACATTTCAAAATGGATTAACTTGTCCAATATATTTTGAATTTTTTTGTTTGATTTGTGCGTAATTGTTGCAAGATCTTCTACTGTCATTGGTGTATTTTCTGACATCATAATCTTTCCACCTTGCATAGATACTCCAGCAATAACTAATAATTGAATCCATATTCTAAAGAACGTGTCCCCATCACGTTCTTTAAGTAATAGTTGCATTTTTGGATTTGCAAATATATTTGTAAACACTTTAATCCATTGCATAAACAGTACTCCTTTCCTACTTTTTTATAGAATTTTCTTCTTTTTCTTTTAAGTATTCCTCTAAAGCTTGTACTCTAAATAGTACTCTCCCACCAACTCTAGCACATGGTATTTGTTTTCTTCTTACTAGCTGATTTACAAGCCAATATGATATTCCTAAATACTCTGCTGTTTCTTTCATTGTTAGTGTTGTTCTTTCTACTTTAGGTAGTTCGTTCATAAAATCACCTCCCATTTTTCGACAATATTTTTAACAAATTCAGCACTTATTAGCACTTTTATTGATTTTTCGTGCTTTCCTTTGTATAATGTAAATAGCTAATTACTGATTATTATTTTAATTGTTAGCTTATGAATTAAAAACCGTACAAATGAAAAAATATTTTATTTTTTGTTGTAGGGGGTAATTTATGATTGAAAATATTCAAATTATCTTTGATTTTAAAAACTCAAAAGAATATCTTTCCAATTACAAATTAGAATCTATTAATGATAAAAAAATAATAGTAAAAAATGTTCCACCCAAAAGGCAAGACTTAGGAACATTTTTACTAGATTTTATGGATACAGATTTTGATGATCATATAGATTTATATCTATTTGTAAAAAAATATTTATTTATTCATTTGCTAACTATATATGATAATACTATTATTACTGATATAAATAATTACCACATTGAAATCAAAAAAGATAAAGCTCAAGATTTTATTGATTGGATTTATAACACGTATTCTGTTGATTTTTCAATGATACAAATAAACTTGGAAAGAGTCTTTAGAAACAAGTATTATGATGATATATTAAAAATTACAGATATATTATCTGATGAATATGACGAAATAGAAGAACTGTCAAGCAACGAGAGAGACTACTGTGCAATTAACGAATTATTAACTGACAATAATACAACAAAAATCAACTATGATTTAAAAACATTTTTTATGAACAATATCCCTGAAAATATATCTACTAATTACACATTTTCTTCTGATACTGTTGATAACTTTTTATATTGTATTGTTAAAGAATTAATAAGTAATGTTAAAAATATTAAATTTGAATGTTGTAGAAATTGTGGCTATTGGTTTATTAATACAAATAATAATGAACAAAAATATTGTGATTCTATATTTGAAAATAATATGACTTGTAACGAAATTGCTAAAGAAGAACGTTCTAAGAAAAATGAAAAAGATGATATATATTTACAAAAATGTAGAAAAAGATACAAAAATTTACACAAGCAAGTTTCAATAGGTGCATCTGAAAGAGTGCAAAATTGCTTTGAAATCTTTAAAGAGCAATATCCTATTTATCAAGAAAGATATAAAGAAGGATTAATTACTGGAGAAGAACTTCTTGAATGGCTTGAATGTATGAAAATAAGGAAGTAATTGCTACTTCCTTGTTTTCATAACCCCTCAAAATCTGATATTAGGTATCATCCCACTTTCTATAAAATCTATTTTTCTTAAACTATAAAATAATTCATTTAGATATGCTAAAATCTTAATATTATCATAACAAAGTATAGCTAAATCACAAAGATACAATTCTACTATACTTTCTTTATCTTTGTGTTTATCATAGAAAAATATTTTTTGAGTGCAACTATCAAAATCATATGTATAATGTGCAATTGCATTACGCACGTTTCTATTCATTACAATACACTTACTAAATGGTTCTTCTTGTATTAAAGCCTTCAATCTTTGTGATTTTATAAGACTATTATATTTATCAAAATTTAAAATATCAATTTTATCAGAAAAGCTATCATATTTTCCTCTTGTAAAAATATTATTTAAACCTACTGCAATAGTTACCATATCTAATAATAATTCATATGTATCCTTGTAAAAATTAATCATACTTTCTAAACTTATAGTTGCAATTCCATAATTTTCTTTATTAAATTTTTCACGTAACTCTCCTAGTGAAACAGTAACTATTGGAATATATTTTTCAAAATCCTCAATCCATCTTGAATAAATTTTCACTACTCTTTTTAATTCAAAATCGAAATCCATATTTTTCTTAAGAAATTTCACAAATCTTTTAACTTCATTAATATTTTCTTTTCCCATGATTATATTAGAATACTTCATAAATTCTTCAAGGCTATTTTTATCTAGTATCTTATTTAATCCTACAATACTTATTTGATGTAAAGCCATTGCTGCATCAAGTTTATTATCTACTATATAATGAGATGAAAATTTTGTAATTTGTTCTTTAATCAAATCTATTCTGTTTCCAAAGTATAAATCATATAGTGATTTTAATAAGTTCCAATCATTAACTCTAAATGACATAAAATTTCCTATTGATTTCATAATATCTATATAATCTTGTGGGTCCTGAAACAATCTCATTATATCCATAAATGGACTTATTCCGTTAGAATACATTGTTTCAAATGATACATATTTCTGAATTTTCCTATGTGGAAGTTCTACAGCTAAATCTTCATAATATTCAGGTTCTGTTTCTTCAACTTGTATAGCATTATTTAATTCTATAAAATTATTCAAAACAATTCTTCTAATGCCATTAATATTAACATTACAATTTGGGCAATTAAAACTAAATGGAATATCAAATTCTCCCAATTGAAATCTTAAAAGTATATTAGTTTTGCAATAATTACATTTTACATATATTCTATCTATCATTTATTTTTCCATCCATATCTTTTTTAATCAGTAGTTTTATTATCCTCTTTTCCTTCTGATAGTAGTAACACATTTGAAGTTTCTATGAATTTTTGACTTTGCGAGTCTTTAATACTATACTCATTATCATTTACTTTAATTTTGGGACTACTACTAGATAACCTCAACAAATCTTTTGTTAAAATAGTCATAGTTTCTTTATTATTTTTTTCGATTTCTGCAACATCATATCCTAATTCCTTCATTCTAGCAGTTAATTCTATATCTGACATTAGTTCTTCTCTAAATTCTTTATGTCGAATTATCTTTCCTTCATATGTAAATTTATTAAAAACTAAGTTAACAGATTTATTTAAAAGTATAGCTATTGTTTCAATAATATTTTTATCTCCTAATATTATTGATAATAACGAACCTGATTCTATTTTTTTTACCTGCAATTTTTCATATGTTTCTTTATTATAAATAATGCATCCAATATTTTCATAAATTTCTTGAATTATTGTTAAATTATTTGCAAACTGCTGTAAAGTATAATTTATACCTAATAATTGAATACTAATTTCACACATATCTTTTTCAGGATTATCTTTGATAGCGTTACACATATTATTTTCAAACTCACTATATGCATTTGTTATAGTTTTATATGACGCTGAAATTTCCTTGACTGATTGTCCAAAATCAATTGCTAAATTCGTATCATTATCACTTTGCATAAATGATTGATATATTTTAAAGAATTGGTCTATTTCATTAAATAATTCCATAACAGAATCATCTATTATATTCTTATCTATTATATAATTTTGTATATCTTTTTTTAATATTGCATATTCATTAAAGACATCAAAAAAATTAAATTCAGATTTAAAATCTCTAATTATATTCTTAAATTGTTCTTGAATTCCACCATCTTTAACAATATAATGAGTTCCAGATGAATCTCTTGATGTATTTTTTGTAGAAATTATTTTTTTTAATATATCTGTTGTAACATCTTTATATTTGTTTCCAAATTCAACAATTAAGCTTATATTTGCCTCAAATTCAACTAATCTTCTATTTAAATATTCATAATATTCTCTTGCTTGATATGATAACATCTTAAATTCTCCTTTTTAAATTTTTTTAATATACTGAATTATACCACATATTTTCGCGTTTTTCCATAATTTTCCCCCTACATATTGCTTTTTTATTTAAATTTCCATTGTCGGGTTTTGTTTTCTTTTTTCAAGATGGTACAATAAAATCATAGTAATACACTCTATTACTAAATAAAACGAAAGGAGGCAAAAAATTGACTGGTAGTATTGAAAAACGTGGTAAAGACAGTTATAGGTTAGTAGTATTCAAAGGCTATGATTTAGATGGAAAATCTATAAGACATCAAAAAACAATTCATTGTAAAAATAAATCTGAAGCAAGAACAGAACTTGCAAAATATATTGCAGAAGTTGAAAATGGATTTGTTGTTGAAGGAAATGTACCAACATTTAAGGAATTCGTTGAAATATGGAAACGTGATTATGGGCAAAAAGAACTTGCACCATCTACTTATTACAGATATTTAGGAATACTAGAATCTAGAATTCTTCCCTACTTTGGACATTTTAAATTAAATAAAATTCGACCTATTGATATTATGCAATTTTATAATTTACTTGAAGATGATACACAAATAGTTAGAAAGAAAAATAACAATGGAAAGAAAACTAGAAAACCTTTATCGAAGAAAACAATTTTGGAACATCATAGGCTTTTACACGCAATGCTAACTAAAGCTGTATATTGGCAAATGATTGTAACTAATCCAGCAGATCGAGTACAACCACCTAAAGCTCCTAAACCTAAAAGAGAATGTTATGATGAAGTTCAAACTAGAATTTTAATTGATAATTTAGAAAAGCTAACTGGAAATGACATCAAATACAAAGTTGCAGTTTTACTAGACATATTCATAGGTGCAAGACTTGGTGAACTAGCTGGACTTGAATGGTCAGACATTGATTTAAAAAGCGGAATTATAAGCATAAACAAATCGAGTCAATATTTATCTGACAAAGGAATATTTACCAAAAGCCCAAAAACAGAAAGTTCAATTCGTGAAGTCGCTATTCCCGATTTTATCGTTTCTTTACTTGAAGAATATAAATTATGGTATGAAGAACAAAAATCGATTGTAGGCGATTTCTGGCACGATTCTGATAGGTTATTTGTACAAGTAGATGGCAAACCAATTACACCATCAACAATAAGTAAATGGTTTGAAAAATTTATTAAGCAAATTGGCTTACCTGTAATAACATTTCACGGCTTACGCCACACAAACGCAACATTGCTTATTGCACAACAAGTAGATGTAGCAACTGTATCAGCAAGACTTGGTCATGCGCAGATTACTACAACCTATAATTTCTATGTACATCCTTTAAAATCACATGATAAACACGCAGGAAATGTACTAGAGAATTTATTAGTTACAAACGCACATTAATAATTCAATATTACTAAATCTTTTTTGCTCTCATATTTATCGGCTATGAATTTTGTTGGATTTTATAGTATTACAAAGGTCTAGTTTGAGGAGTTCATCCCCAATTTCTCCCCAAATTGACATAAGAAGATAATTTTTAGTGATTATAGCAACCTTTAAACAAAATAAAAAATCACTAAAACCGTTACAGTTCTAGTGATATATGATTTGGTTGCGGGGGTAAGACTCGAACTTACGACCTTCGGGT
>ULWW01022707.1_pt1 | contig 28916 bp, 25 predicted proteins | sample 1960741 | NCBI WGS metagenome assembly ULWW01 (sample SAMEA4835823, study PRJEB28245) | human gut metagenome | biome: gut microbiome; material: fecal sample | place: Denmark | collected 2008
ATTTTTCATCTTTCCTGCCAATATACTGTCCGGCAACAACTGCTCCACCAGTCGCCAGTGCTGCAAAAATATTGATGATCAGAATCATAATATTGTCAACCAGCGACACGCCCGACACAGCTGCTTCTCCAACATTTGCAACCATAATAGAATCTGCCATCCCAACAAAAACTGCCAATAACTGCTCGATTACCAAAGGTCCGATCAGATTTGCCAGTTCCCGATTGGAAAACAGATAATGACTTCGATCCTGTTTTTGTTTCGTTTTCCCCATTCTTCTCTTTTCCTGTCCCTTCTCTTTTGTATATCCCCGTTTTCTCTATTATATACTGTAAAAATGTAATACACCATCTTTTTGCAAAGAAAAGGATTTTTTATGCGTGCTGATGCAGGTACTTTTCTCTGGTAGCAAGTCCGCCCCGGATGTGCCGTTCCGATTTGTTCAGATCCAGAACCTTTCGCGCCTCACCTGCAAGAGATGGGTTGATCTGGAGAAGGCGTTCTGTTACATCTTTATGTATCGTACTCTTACTTACCCCAAACGCCACCGCCGTCTGCCTCACCGTCGCCTTATTTTCAATAATATAATAAGCAATCTCAACCGCTCTCTCCTCGATATAATCTTTCATAAAAACCCCTGCATAGTTTGTTTTTTTACAATCTATGCAAAGGCGAAGGGATGTATGTCTGATTAAACTTCCTTCAAAAATATCTCATTCAATTTCTCCCAACTTACCTTTTTTTCTTCCCCTAATTTTCCCGCTTTCTCTCTCAATCCTGCTATTTCACTCTCCAGAATCCACTGACCTGCCAGTAATATTTTACCATGCTCTTTTTCTTCTATTTCATGAAGTTTTTGTACTATTATTTTTTCCATCAGCTTCCCCTGCTTTCCTGTTTTTCTTCTTCCAAGGTCCATCATCTCCGGATGCCTTAAAGTTATACACTGGTTTCATAACCTCAAGAATATCCACGCTTTCCCGGATCACATCAATAATATCCTCCTTTCCCTTTCTAGCCTATAGCTGCACGCGGCGTGCAGTCAAAGGCTTTTATTTTGGAATTCTGGTTATCTTCTCCATCACTCCTTTAAAGGGCATGTTTATTTCGCAAATTCTCCAGATTGACTTTCCCCTCCTCATAAGTTATCCTTATCATAGTACGCCATGCTGACATATTTGCAACACTGGTGAATTTTATTATTTTTACAGGTAAGGATTTGAGAAAATGAGTAAAACAAAAACAATCGACCTGACTTCCGGGCCGATTCTAAAGACGCTGGCAGAGCTGGCACTTCCGATCATGGCTTCCTCGCTGCTGGGGACAGCCTACAATATTACGGACATGGCATGGATCGGCATGCTGGGTTCCAAAGCCGTTGCCGGGGTGGGCGTTGGGGGAATGTACGTCTGGCTCTCACAAGGACTCGTGGCACTTCCGCGAATGGGCGGACAGGTCAATGTCGCACAGGCCTGCGGACGCGGAGACTATGAACAGGCAAGGGGATATGCCGCTTCCGCTCTGCGACTTACATTTTTACTGGGAATTTTATTTGCTGCAGTATGTATCGTGTTTATTCATCCGCTGCTCGGCTTTTTTAACCTCGGAGATGCAGAAACTTATACCGCTGCGAAATTATATACACTGATCACCTGCGGACTGATTCTGTTTTCATTTTTAAATCTGACTCTGACCGGACTTTCTACTGCGCAGGGAGATTCCAAGACACCGCTTATGGCAAATCTTCTTGGACTGGTTGGTAATATGTTCCTGGATCCGATTCTGATCCTCGGATTTGGACCATTTCCAAGGCTTGAGGTTGTTGGCGCTGCAGTCGCTACCGTGACCTCGCAGATACTGGTTCTGATCGTCATGCTGATTCGGATTATGCACTCTGATCTGGAACCAAATATTCTGCAAAACATGCATGTACTGTCGCGTTTCCCTGCAAAATACTACATCAGTATTTTTAAAATTGGATTTCCGACAGCAGTACAGAGCAGTATTTACTGCATGATTTCCATGATTCTCACACGAATGGTTTCTACATTCGGGGCAGGTGCCATTGCCACACAGCGAGTCGGCGGACAGATTGAATCTGTTTCATGGAACACTGCTGACGGCTTTGCTGCTGCGTTAAATGCTTTCGTTGGTCAGAACTACGGTGCAAAGAAACCAGACCGTATTCGGAAAGGATATAATATTTCATTTAAAATCCTCGCTGTCTGGGGACTCATTGTAACCGGTGCTTTCGTATTCCTGCCAGGACCGATTGCTTCCCTTTTCTTCCACGAAAAAGATGTTCTGGCGATTGCGATCAACTATCTGATCATCATCGGATTCAGCGAAACCTTTATGACCATTGAGCTTATGACCATCGGCGCACTTTCCGGTCTTGGTATGACAAAGCTTTGCAGTATCATCAGCATTGTCCTCACCAGTGCCAGAATCCCACTTGCCATGATCCTCACTCAAACCAGCCTCGGTCTGAATGGTGTATGGTGGGCACTTACAATTACCTCTATCACCAAAGGAATTGTTTTCTACTTCACCTTCCACCACACCAGCAGACACCTACCTGACGCTAATGACAATTAATTTAACTACCCACCTTTTTTATTTTTTCCTGTTTTGTTTATTTCTTCTTCATATTTTTTTGATTTTTTTTAGAGTTTGAACATATTTCTGTCACAAATTATCTGTATACTAATAATCAGATAGTTGATATAGCAACTATCTCCCCCTCATAAAGTAGAAGCAGTCAGAATTCTGATTGCTGCACTTTACTCTCATTCCTTTTAGATAACAATAAAAACACCAAGAACCTCTCCATAATGGAGAGGTTCTTGCGTTGTGGATTTTTTTTAATATTCTATAAACCTATCATTTTTATATTTTTAATCAGATTTTATAATTTCTTAACACTTTTGACACATTTTCATCGTATAGTAATAGATGGATAGTTGGGAACCAACTATCTCCCCCCTCATAAAGTGAGCGCAATCGGGCATGCCCGATTGCCGCACTTTGATTTTTACAGAATATTATTCTGGGACGAAGGTTATCCTCCGTCCCATATTTTATTTGTAAATGCAGTACCGTGTGCCCGGATATCTACCTGCACAGAACGTTAGTCACGGCCATTCATCATCAAATGAACTCAACCCTTTTACGGCCTTGCACGAATGTCTCTCTGGTACATCATACTTTTTATCCTCAATTACCGGAAAGGATTTATTATGAAACGCCCTACTTTACATAAACTTATTCTTTCAATTCTTTTATTTGCCATAAGTTTCCTTGCTCTTTTCACCAGCCACAAAAGCTCTGCATTCGCGGACTGGTATTCTTCCACCATTTACCCGCTTTTCGTTTCGTCCATCGGACGCTTTTTTGGAATCTTCCAATTTTCTGTTTCTGAAATTGGATTGTATATTTTTGTCATTCTTCTGTTTCTTTCCTTGATCCGGATGCTGATCAGCTCCATTTACAAAATGTATGCCCAAAAAAAGAACCCTGCCTGGCTCGGCTACGGTTCCTCACTCCTGCTTCTCTGCGGATGTCTGTTTACCATTTATACTTTTTTCTGCGGAATCAACTACGGACATACTTCATTTGCAGAAAAATATCACCTGGAATCCGGTCAGTATACTCAGGCTGAACTGACCTCTTTATGCAACGAACTGACTGATCAGTTAAATACACTTTCTGACTCTTTAGGCCGGGATTCCGACGGTCTTGCTGATATGGGTAAGGATCTGCAGGATCGTGCACGGGCTGCTATGTTCTCCCTCGGTACTACCTACCCTGAACTTTCCGGATACTATCCACAGCCAAAAGGTCTTTTATTTCCGGCTTTTCTCTCGGTACAGAATCTTTCCGGGATCTATTCACCATTTACCATTGAGGCAAACTATAACTCCGCAATGGTTTCCTACAATCTTCCATTTACCATCTGTCACGAACTTTCGCATCTGCGTGGATTTATGCAGGAGGAAGAAGCAAATTTTATCGGTTTTCTCGCCTGTGTAAATGCCGACGATACCGCCTTCAACTACAGCGGCTATCTTCTTGGCTGGATCTACGCAACCAATGAACTTTACGAAGTCGACTACGACACCTTTGAGGAAATCTACAACAGGCTTTCTGACAATGTAAAGGCAGATCTTTCGGCTAACAGCAGCTTCTGGAAGCGATATGACAGCAAGGTCGCCGAAGTATCTGGTCAGATCAATGACCACTATCTGAAAGCAAATGGTCAAAGTGACGGGATAAAAAGTTATGACCGGATGGTTGATCTGATGATCACCTGGTTCCGGTCAAAATAATTCTTTCTTATAAAGTTTACTCTTTCTCTCCAGCCTGAAACAGCATCTCTTTCAATACGTTTGCCGCCATGCTGTGAGGGCTGCTCTTATCTTCCACAAAACAGATTTCTCTTACCGGTGGTTCTTCCAATAGTGGAACCTGAATGACAATGCCTTGCTCGATCACTTCCTGTGCAAGCGGTTCCGGAATAAACCCGATTCCCAGATTCTGTCTTACCATCGGCAGAATCTGATCGATGGTTGCTGCTTCGGTATCTGCCGTCATTGCAATTCCATGCTCCAGAAAAAATCTGGTATAAAAATCATAAGTTGACGTGTTTTTCCCAAGGCAGATAAATGGATACTCCACCAGCTTTTTCAAACTTACCGGTTCTTTAAACATATCTTTGTACGCCGCATTCGCAACCAGAATTTCTTTAAATGAAAGAAGCGGAATTGCCTTTAAAGGCTTTTTCACCTCTGCCGGTGTAGATGCTACCGCAAAATCTGAAAGTCCGTTTCGAACCGTCTGTATCGCCTGTGGTGCTGTATAACTCGAAATGCGAAGTCTGATTTTTGGATACTTTCTTCTAAACTCTCCCAGCACCGGAAGCAGAAGCAAATGCAATGCAATCTCACTTACCCCGATCGTTACGGTTCCCTGTTCCAGCTTCTTTTCATTTTCAAGCTCTAGCTCTGCTGCATGCAGATGATCGTATGCAATTGCAACATGTGAATAAAGCCTTTCTCCCTCCGGTGTAAGCTCTGCTCCCCGGTTAGACCGGATAAATAATCTGCATCCAAGCTGACTTTCCAGATTGTGGATTGCCCTCGTTACATTCGGCTGATTACTCATCAGGATTGTCGCCGCCTGTGAGAAACTTTTATACTTTGCCGCATAATAAAAAATACGGTAATAATCATAGGTAACTTCCATCTTCCTGCTCCTTGTTCCGTATATCTCCGGCATATCCAGTGCCGCCTTTAACTGAACGGAATCGTAACCGGTGTACAGTCAAATTTTTCAAAATAACTGTCGGCCAGATGTTCCTCTTCGCCTTCGATCAGAAGATGCATCTTCTCTCCCATTCTTATCGTCATCAGTCCCACGATCGATTTGGCATCGATCTCGAAACGTCCTGTCACATCCTTTACCGTAATATCTGCATTCATCTTCTGGCAAACATTACAAAAAGTCATCAATTGTCCTGTAGTCATAAAACGTATATTCCTCTGTACCATAATAGGTCAACCCTCCGCAAGTCTTTTTTTCCTGATGTCTAGTTTACACAATATCGTACAATTTGAGAAATGTCTCTTTGAAATGTCTGATATGTCATTTGAACATATCAGTTGTTTCTTTATTTTACATACTACATAGCAGTTTGTCAACACTATCGGTCATTTAAATTTTTATATTCTCGATACTCTGCCAGTGGCATATATGCCGGACGAATAATCTTATCCACATTGATCAGCTCTTCCAGACGATGTGCACTCCATCCAACGATTCGCGCTGCGGCAAAGATCGGCGTATAAAGCTGCTCCGGAATTCCAAGCATATGGTAAACCAGTCCGCTGTAAAAATCGACATTTGCATTTACCCCTTTATACATCTTTCTTTTTTCGGCAATGATTTCCGGTGCCATATGTTCCACTTTCTCATAAAGTGCGTATTCTTTATCGTATCCTTTTTCATGTGCAAGCTGAGCCACAAATTTCTTGAAAATCTCAGCACGTGGATCAGATACTGAATAAATCGCATGACCCATTCCATAGATCAGACCTTTTTTATCAAACCTCTCCCTTGCAAGCAGACCTTCCAGATATGCTCTTACCTCATCGTCATCTTCCCAGTCTTTGACCTCTTCTTTCATATCAGCAAACATCTGCGTCACTTTGATGTTCGCACCGCCGTGCTTCGGACCTTTTAACGATGCCATTGCAGCAGAAATTGTAGAATAGGTGTCTGTTCCGGACGAAGTGACAACGTGGGTAGTAAATGTAGAGTTATTTCCACCACCATGATCCATATGCAGCACAAGTGCCATATCCAGGATCCTTGCTTCCAGCTCCGTATACTGTCGGTCTTCACGAAGCATCATTAGAATATTTTCCGCGGTGGACTTCTGCGGATCCGGTGCATAGATGTACATATCCTGACCCTGACGATAATTGTATGCATGATATCCGTAGACCATCAGCATCGGAAATTCACTGATCAGGTTCAGACACTGTCTGAGAACATTCGGGATTGAAGTATCATCAGCTTTTTCATCGTAAGAATACAGATTCAGAATCGCCCTTGAAATATTGTTCATCATATCATGGCTCGGTGCCTTCATAATAACATCGCGCACAAAATTCGGCGGAAGTGTCCTTCTCTCCGTCAGTGTCTCATGAAACCCATCCAGCTGTACAACCGTCGGAAGTTCACCAAAAAGAAGCAGATATGCAATTTCTTCATATCCAAAATGATCCGCATCCAGGAATCCACGAACCAGATCCTTGATGTTATAGCCTCGATAATACAAATTACCGGCACACGGAACTTCTTCGCCATTTACAATCTTTTTGGCACATACATCGGAAATGTTGGTAAGTCCCGCAAGGACTCCTTTTCCGTTTACATCACGGAGACCTCTTTTTACATCATGCTTTACAAAAAGTTCTTTGTCGATCCCGGTATTCGCTTCACATAATCCGGCAAGTTCTTTGATTTTCGGCGAAATATCAAACAGAATGCTATCCAGATCTTTCGCACTGTTCACTGAATTTGTCATACACCTACTCCTTTCTGTTAAAGGCTCTGCAAATACTGCAGAAAGTATGAATGAAGGACGGAAACACGCACTTTTAGCATCGTCCCCCGTCCCTTCTTCTTATTTGTAAACTACTTACTACTTGTTGGAAAATATGGTCTCAATGAATCTGCCACACTGCTGATCGGCATTGTCTGAAGCCATACATGTCCCGGTCCTGTAATAACCGTATTAAATAATCCTTCTCCGCCAAAGACAATATTCTTAAGTCCCGGCACAGTCTGGATATCCATCTGGCATGTTACACTCATCGCTGCCAGATAACCGGAATCAGTCACGATCTGCTGACCCGGTTGTAATTCGTATTCTACCACATGTCCATCGAATTCTGCAAATACAATTCCATTTCCGGATACCTTCTGCAAGATAAATCCTTCTCCTCCAAATAGTCCTGAAGCCACTTTCTTGTGAAAATGAACAGATATATTTACTCCAGGTTCGCCAGCAAGGAATGCTTTTTTCTGAAAAATATATTCTTGCCCCGGTCCGATTTCAAATGCCTTGATCGAACCCGGAAAGCTGGATGCAAATGCGATCAGTCCATTCCCGCCCTGTGCGGTATAGATATTCTGGAACATCGCTTCTCCAGAGAACATTCTTCCAAATGCTTTTCCAAATCCTCCATTTGTCGAAGTCTCCATCTTCATATTCGGAGACATCCATGCCATGGATCCCCGCTCTGTGATCATCCGCTCGCCAGCTTCCAGATGGCAGATCACTACCGGAAGGGTATCACCCTTGATTTCATACTTCATGCTCCATTTCCTCCTTTATAATATTAGTCAGTCTGGCAAATTCTTCCAGATCCAGTGCTTCTCCCCGGACACTGCTTCCTTTTCCGAGTTTCTCTATCGCAGCAGTAATGACTTCCTTCGAAAGATTCAGCTCTCCTGAATTCTTAAGGCCATTTGCCAAAGTCTTCCTCCTCTGATTAAAGGATGCCCGTATAAGGCGGAACATCAGCTTTTCATCCATAACCTCTACCGGAGGCTTCTGATGTCTTGTCAGGCGGATTACTGCTGAGCCGACTGCCGGACGCGGCATGAAACAGTTCGGGGGTACATTTGCAACAATATACGGCTCTGCATAATACTGTACAGCAAGTGAAAGTGCACCATAATCCTTTGTTCCCGGTCCTACCTGCATACGGTCAGCCACTTCTTTCTGTACCATAACCGTAATACTCTCAAGTGGCACATGGCTTTCAAATAAGCCCATGATGATCGGTGTCGTTATATAATATGGAAGATTCGCAACCACCTTGATCGGCCGTCCTCCGTTCTTCTCCTTTGCAAGTGCTGCAATATCCACCTTCAGGATATCTTCATTGATGATCGATACGTTGTCATATTCTTTCAGCGTGTCTTCAAGAATTGGAATCAGCGCACGGTCTATCTCAACTGCAGTTACTTCTCTTGCCGCACAGGCAAGGTACTGTGTCATCGTCCCGATTCCAGGGCCGATCTCCAACACGTAATCATCCTTTGTGATCTCGGCTGCACGAATGATCTTATTCAGCACATGCTCATCGATCAGAAAGTTCTGTCCAAATTTTTTCTGAAAATTAAAATTATATTTTTGCAGAATCTCAATGGTATTCTGCGGATTTCCAAGTGTAGGTGTTTTCATCTGTTATTCTCCTGATTATTCATTGCCTGCGTCTTAGATGCCGTACAGATCTCTCGCATTTTTCTCTGTCACAGCGATCACTTCTTCCTGACTCATCTCTTTTAACTCTGCAATTTTCTCAGCCACATACCGGATATAAGAAGACTGATTCCGTTTGCCACGGTACGGCTCCGGTGCCATATACGGGCAGTCTGTCTCCAGCACGATCTTCTCGATCGGGATCGCAGCTGCGACATCTTTTAATTTCTTTGCATTCTTAAATGTGACGACTCCACCGATTCCAATATAGAATCCCATCTTCACATATTCTTCAGCCATTTCACGTGAATAGGAATAGCAGTGAATAACTCCGCCAAGCCCCTGTGCATAATTTTTCATGATATACATGGTATCTGCGGCAGCTTCCCTGCTGTGGATAATTACTGGTTTCTTTACTTCTCCCGCGAGCTCCAGCTGGCGGATAAACCACTTCTGCTGTACCTCATGCGGTTCATTATCCCAATAATAATCCAGACCGATCTCTCCGACTGCAACCACTTTTTTGTTACAGCAGAGTTCTTTCATGTGCTGGATCTTATCTTCGTTAAGTTCTCCAACCTCATCCGGATGCACACCGATTGCAGCATAAACATGTGGATACTTTCCGGCAAGTGTCAAAACCTTCTCACAGGATTCATAAGTCGCACTTACATCCACGATTGTTCCGACTCCAAGATCCGGCATAGATTTTAAAAGCTCATCCCGGTCCCCGTCAAACTGTTCATCATCATAATGTGCATGTGTATCAAATATCATTTCCTTCGTCTCGCTTTCTTTTTACTGACTGCTCTAAGATGTTCTAAGTATACCACACATTCTTAGCCGCTGAATAGTCACTTTTTTTACTTGCTTATCCGGTTTCTTCTATGTATACTATAGATAGTGCAAATAGATCACATCTGCAAATGTATGGGGAATATATTTCTGAAGATTCTGATCAGATATTATAGGAGGATTTTAAAATGAAAGTATTTGACACTGTAAACAATGTCGAGCTGGAAGCCGACACAAAGAAACTTGTAGACATTATGGTAGACGGACGCCAGGTTGATGTATACCTGAAAGAAAAGAAGTCTGATGAAGACGGATACATGAGCTGGGATGTAGAGCATTGGTCAGCAATCGACAAAAAGCGTTTCATCCGCTGCTACTCTCTGGAAGGTCGTGTCCTCAGCGAGTCTACTGGTCACAACATCTATGACCTTTACAATGAATTCAAACCGGAAGATGCTTTAAAGGTAGAGCTCAGCTAATCTCTGCTGTATTCTACATAAGACGGTAATGAAATTCCGGACGGGCAGAACTTTCTGTCCGTCTTTTATGGTACAAAAATGTACTCTGATTCTGCACAATGTCTTTTCTGAGATACTTTTTCATTTCCTCTTGTCAAATCCGGCATACCGCGCTATAATTCTATTTGTACAAGTTCATATGTACCAGGGAGCTGGAGATTGCCGGCTGAGAGGGGATTTATTTATCCCGACCTGTAACCTGATTTGGATAATGCCAACGGAGGGAATGTATACCATGTATTTGATAGAGATGCCTCCGCATCTTTTATTTTTTACATGACATATCAGGAACACGAAGATGATGTGTTCAGTGATTACGGACAGCAGGAACTCCACTCAGGTGTGGAGTTCCTTTTTTGTGTATACAATGAGACAGGAAGTTCATTTTGAAAGGAGAACTCTACTATGAAACAAAATAATACAACAAAGAAACTCGCACTTGCCGGTGTTCTCACCGCGCTTGCAATCGTCGGAAGCTTTATCAGTGTACCGGTTGCCGGAAGCAAATGCGCTCCGGTACAGCATATGGTCAACATTCTTGCCGCCGTAACACTTGGTCCTGCATGGGGCGTCGGCATTGCATTCTGTGCAAGTTTACTCCGCAATCTGCTCGGCCTCGGAAGCCTTATGGCTTTCCCTGGAAGCATGGTCGGTGCTTTATGCTGTGGTCTTGTCTACAAAAAATGCCACATCTTAAGTCTTACCTGCCTTGCCGAAGCGATCGGAACCGGATTCCTTGGCGCACTTGCCGCTTATCCGGTTGCTTTGTATCTGATGGGAATTGCGCCGGCAGGACTTTTCGTTTATGTCGTTCCATTCCTTATTTCCACTGTCGCAGGAAGCATCCTTGCTTTCATCCTGATCACAGTTCTGGAAAAAGGCGGCGTTATGTCACAGATCAAAGAAGCATAATCATCATTCATTCTTACAGCACTCTGCTGTAAATGAAACCGCGTTACACCGGGGACACCACCTTGTATCGCGTAATAAAAGGCAGAGATTTTCAAATAAAATCCTGTTCATTGCCGGAAATTTTCCGACAAAGGCGTTAGCAATTCTATCATTCCGAACTGGAAGTGTACCCATCAGGCTGTGTCTGGTTTTTTTCGTGTACGCTGTCCGTGTTTTGCTGACGCCAGATTTTTGTGATACTCACATACAAATGATGTTGGGGCAAAAGATATTTTGACCCCTTTGATACCAGATTGCTACGTGCTTTTGACCCTGGTATCAGACAAATAAGAAACGGAGGCAAAACAACATGAGAAATTACACAACCCAGATGGACGCTGCCAGAAAAGGAATTCTGACTCCGGAAATCGAAACTGTAGCAAAAAAAGAACATATGCCGGTTGAAAAACTGATGCAGCTTGTCGCAGAAGGAAAAGTTGCCATCTGTGCAAATAAAAAACATACCTGCCTTGATCCGGAAGGTGTCGGAAGCATGCTCCGTACCAAGATCAATGTTAACTTAGGTGTTTCCCGCGACTGTAAAGACTACGATATCGAAATGCAGAAAGTTATGAGTGCCGTTAATCTCGGCGCAGAAGCAATCATGGATCTTTCCAGCCACGGTAATACCCAGCCATTCCGCCAGAAGCTGACTCACGAATGCCCGGCTATGATCGGAACCGTACCGGTTTATGACAGTGTTATTCATTATCAGAGAGACCTGGCAACTCTTACTGCACAGGATTTTATTGATGTTGTCCGTCTTCATGCTGAGGATGGCGTGGACTTCGTCACACTTCACTGTGGAATCACAAGAAAAACCATCGAACAGATCAAAAAACATAAACGTAAAATGAACATCGTAAGCCGTGGAGGAAGTCTTGTCTTTGCATGGATGTGCATGACCGGAGAAGAAAACCCATTCTATGAACATTACGATGAAATCCTCGACATCTGCGAAGAATACGACGTAACTATTTCTCTTGGTGATGCCTGCCGTCCGGGATGTCTTGCCGACGCAACAGATGTCTGTCAGATTGAAGAACTTGTACGTCTCGGAGAATTGACCAAACGTGCATGGGATCATAATGTACAGGTTATGGTAGAAGGACCTGGACATGTGCCGCTGGATCAGGTTGCTGCCAACATGAAAGTACAGCAGAGCATCTGCATGGGCGCACCGTTCTATGTACTCGGACCTCTGGTAACAGATATCGCTCCTGGATATGACCATATCACAGCTGCCATCGGTGGAGCTGTTGCCGCTATGAGCGGAGCTGCTTTCCTTTGCTACGTTACACCGGCAGAACATCTTGCTCTTCCAAACGTAGAAGATACCAAACAGGGAATCATTGCTTCTAAGATTGCAGCCCATGCCGCTGATATTGCAAAAGGTATCCCACATGCACGTGATATCGATGACAAGATGGCAGATGCACGCCGTGTTCTTGACTGGGATGCACAGTACGCCTGCGCTCTCGATCCTGAAACAGCAAAGGCAATCCGTGACAGTCGTAAACCAGAAGATGACCACAGCGATACCTGCAGTATGTGCGGAAAATTCTGTGCTGTAAGAAGTATGAACAAAGCACTTGCCGGAGAATATATTGATATTCTGTAAACTTAAAGATTACTTGCAAAAGAAGAGAATCGGAAATTATCCGGTTCTTTTCTTTTTCACTAATTTTCGCTCTATTTGTTCTATAAAATATAGCACTTTGCCAGTGGTAAATTTTCGGGTTTGATGTATAATTATTACACAGCAAAAAGGATGCAACGGGAGGGAAAAGTTTATGAAAAATAAAATAATGTGGAAAGATGTTACTCTTATTGTACTTGCTATTCTCCTTATTTTTTCTATGTGCAGAATACATACACTCAAACAGTCGAACAAAAAACTGTATTCACAAAATCTGGAGCTGAATCACCAGCTTGCCACACTGAAAGAAAAGAATGCAGGTTTAGAATCAAAGCTGAACAGCGAAGAAAGTATCACAGATGAAAAAAAATCAGACAATTCTCAACATTAAAAATTGAGGAGAAGTTTCCAGATCCTGGATTCTTCTCCTCGTTTTTATTTATCCAATCATTTAATTAACAGATCTCTGCTCCTGCCGGCATCTTCTTCTCCGGTGTCATCAGCGCAAGATTACCATCTGCATCTTCTGCGCAGAGCAGCATACCTTCTGAAAGCACTCCGGCGAGTTTTGCAGGTTTCAGGTTCACAAGAACCATAACCTTCTTACCTACCATTTCTTCCGGTGTATAGTGTGCTTTGATTCCGGAAACGATCTGTTTTACCTGACTTCCGATCTTAACCTGGGAGCAGAGAAGCTTCTTGGATTTCTTGACTGCTTCGCAGGAAATGATCTCGCCTACCTGGAACTGCATCTTTTCAAAATCTTCAAAAGTGATCTCCGGTTTTGCTTCGATGTCGATTCCTTCTTCTTCTTCTTCCTCTTCCTTTTCTTCTTTAACCTTTGGATGAAGCTCTTCTACTTTTTTCATGACTTCTTCCAGGTCGAGTCTCTGGAACAGGATTTCCGGTTTTTCTACCACATGTCCGCCACCAAGCTGTGCCAGGATCTTTTCAGCTGTTTCCGGCATGAAAGATTCAAGCAGTTTTGCACCTTCGGAAATGCTTTGGATCAGATTCCACAGAACTGTTTCCAGACGATCCTTCTTGTCTTCTTCTTTTGCCAGTGCCCACGGCATGGTCTCATCGATATATTTGTTGCAGCGTTTGAACAGATTGAAGATTTCTGTGATTGCATCTGCTACACGCAGCTCCTTCATTTTTGCTTCTACTGCCTTTGGTGTATTTTCTGTCACAGCTTTCAGATCTGCATCTACTTCTTCTGTCACACCTTTATCAGTAACTGTACCGCCAAAATATTTGTTTGTCATAGAAATGGTACGATTTACAAGGTTTCCAAGTGTATTGGCAAGATCGGAATTCAGTCTTTCTACCATCAGCTCCCAGGAGATTACGCCATCATTTTCAAACGGCATCTCATGCAGAACAAAGTAACGAACCGCATCTACGCCAAAGAAATCTACGAGTTCATCTGCATAGAGTACATTTCCTTTTGATTTACTCATCTTTCCATCGCCCTGAAGAAGCCACGGATGTCCAAATACCTGCTTCGGAAGCGGAAGTCCAAGTGCCATCAGGAAGATCGGCCAGTAAATCGTATGGAAACGGATGATATCTTTTCCGATCAGATGAAGGTCTGCCGGCCAGTTCTTATTGAACATTTCATCGCTTTCACCATCACAGTGATATCCGATACCAGTGATATAGTTGGTAAGTGCATCAAGCCATACATAAACAACATGCTTCGGATCAAAGTCTACCGGAATTCCCCATTTAAAAGAAGTTCTGGATACACAAAGATCCTGAAGTCCCGGAAGAAGGAAGTTGTTCATCATCTCATTCTTACGTGCTACCGGCTGGATAAATTCCGGATGTGTATTGATATATTCAATCAGTCTGTCTGCATATTTGCTCATCTTGAAGAAGTATGCTTCTTCTTTTGCAGGCTGTACCGGGCGTCCGCAGTCCGGACATTTTCCATCTACAAGCTGGGATTCTGTGAAGAAGGATTCGCATGGAGTACAGTACATTCCTTCGTAGTGTCCTTTGTAAATATCTCCCTGGTCATACAGTTTCTTGAATATCTTCTGTACTTCTTTCTCATGATAATCATCCGTTGTACGGATAAATTTGTCATAAGAAGTGTTCATCAGATCCCAGATTCTCTTAATCTCCCCGGATACGTTATCTACAAATTCCTTTGGTGTAACACCTGCTTCTTCTGCTTTTAATTCAATTTTCTGTCCATGCTCGTCAGTTCCTGTCTGGAAAAATACATCATATCCCTGACTTCTCTTATAACGTGCAATTGCGTCTGCCAGCACGATCTCGTATGTGTTACCGATATGTGGCTTGCCTGATGTATAGGCAATTGCAGTTGTAATATAATATTTTGGTTTGTCTGCCATGATTCTTTATCTCCTTTTTCTATAAATTAAAAATAGTGCACATCTCTGGCACGTAGTGCCTTTTATTTAACAAAGACTTCCTGTTAAATAAAAAACCGCCTTCTATAAAATATAGAAGACGGGATTATTGCCGTGTTACCACTTCTCTTCATCCTTCCCTCACAAGAAGAATCTCACCGGGTACAGTCTGCTGTTTTTGGCAGTCCATATCTGCACTCGCCGCTGTAACGGGCGGAACCCATCGCATGCTTGCACTGGAAACTGATTCGTTGCTTCCTTATGTTCACCTGCGCTGCTCAGAAGCCATCTTCAGTCTTTCTCCAGCCATCCCTCTCAGCCTCTGCGGGACTTCTCTGTAAACATTCAAAAGACCTACTCTCTTCGTCATCGCTTTTCCCATATCAAAAAAATCGTATCACAGATATCAGAAACTTGTCAAGGCGTATTTGACACCAGATAGTCTTTTTCCTTCAATACCTGCTCGATCAAATCCAGTGTCTCTTCCGAATCCGCTTCAACTGTGTGATAATGATAGTTGGAAGTGATATTCTTAAGCGGACTGGACTTTCCACTATGGATCCCTTCCATGAATTCTTTGACATTTCTCCGCGATGCCACATCAAGAGGTGCTTCCATATGTCCATAAATCCGGTGATTGATCATTACATTTACCACCTTGCCTCCCAGATCCACGATCGAACAAAGCTCATCCTCCATCTGTTCATCCGTATGACTGACTTTGAACACTCTCGTTACCGTATGCGGTGCATTCAGAATATATCCCCGGTTGGTTGAAATGATATCATATCCGGCTGCACGGATCAGCGCAATGTCCTGTACAATGACCTGACGGCTTACATCATATACCTTCGCCAGTTCTTTCCCGGGTACCGGAACCTCACTGCTCTTTATTTTGCTGACAATCTCTTCTCTTCGTCTGGAACCTGTCATCCCGATATAACTCTCCTTTTTCTGCAATTCTGCTCTGTGCCTGACGTATTACAGACTTTCCTCTTCTGTCTGCCAAATCCTGTCTTCACTCTTACTGAATCCAGACCGGCTTAAATAGCATGCAGATTCTTCAGCGAAATGTCAAGGACAGGAGCTGAATGGGTAAGTGCCCCACTTGATATATAGTCTACTCCAAGAGACGTCAGACGGTCAATATTTTCTTTTGTTACATTTCCGGAACATTCTGTCTCTGCACGTCCGTCAATAATCCTGATTGCCTCCTTCATATCCTCCGGCGACATATTATCCAGCATAATAATATCTGCTCCCGCATCAACAGCCTCACGCACCATATCCAGATTCTCAACTTCTACCTCAATTTTGCGGACAAACGGTGCGTATTCCTTTGCCATTTCCACCGCCTTTGCCACACTTCCTGCCGCTCCGATATGATTGTCTTTTAAAAGCACTCCGTCGGAAAGATTATATCTATGATTATATCCTCCACCGACACGGACCGCATATTTTTCAAAAATACGCATATTCGGCGTTGTCTTTCTGGTGTCCAGAAGCTTCGTCTTCGTTCCTTCCAGAAGCATTGCAACCGAATGTGTATAAGTCGCAATTCCACTCATTCTCTGCAGATAATTCAGTGCCACCCGTTCCCCTGAGAGCAGCGCACGGATATCGCCTGTAATAATCCCCATCAATTCTCCTTTTTTCACTTCGTCACCGTCTTTACAATAGAAATCTGTCTTCACATTTTCATCCAGAATTTCAAATACTCTGTGAAATACATCCAACCCGGCAACTACTCCATCCTGTTTGCAGATCAGCTGCACCTCTCCGATCACCGCTTCTTTCATCACCGCATTGGTGGTCACGTCCTCACTGGAAATGTCCTCCTGCAGTGCTTCTTTTATCAGATGGTCTACATTCAATGTCATCGTAATCTTATTCATTTCTTTTTTCCTCATTCTAAACAGATCTTTTTCTTTTATATTGCCTCTTTACAGAACAACACAGGATTTACTGCATTTTCCACTCCGGAAATCTTATGTGCCGCACGTTTTGCAAACACCAGGCTCTCAAGCAGAGAATTACTTGCCAGACGGTTCGCCCCATGGACGCCATTGCAGCTTGTCTCTCCAACCGCATACAGATGCTCCATCGAAGTTCTGCTGTCGCTGTCTACCCAGATGCCTCCCATGAAATAGTGTTGTGCTGGAACAACCGGGATCCACTCTTTTGTCACGTCATAGCCTTCTTCCCGGCACCGCTCACAGATATTTGGGAAATGCTCCAGGATCGTATTCTTATCAATATTTTCCATGGAAAGCCATACATGATCCGTTCCGTCTTTTTCCATTTGTTCCCGGATTGCTTTTGTCACCACATCTCTCGGAAGAAGCTCATTTACAAAACGTTCTCCGTCTTTATTATAAAGAACTGCGCCTTCTCCACGGACAGATTCTGAAATCAGAAATCTTCGCCCCGGTTTTGAAGAATACAAAGTTGTCGGGTGGATCTGGACATAATCCAGATGCTCCAGACGGATTCCATGCTTCCTGGAAATATCAAGCGCATCTCCTGTCAGATGTGGAAAGTTTGTAGAATGCTGGTATCTTCCTCCGATTCCACCGCTTGCAAAGATGGTATCCTGCGCATAGATCTTCATTTCTTCTCCGTCCTGCGTCTTCGCTACAATTCCTGCACACTTTCCATTTTTAACAATGATATCTGTCATAGTTGTAAATTCGTGTATTTGTACATTTTTTCGTTTCTTTACTTGCGTAAGTAATTTACTTGTGATCTCTTTTCCTGTGATATCTTCATGGAAAAGGATTCGCGGTCTGGAATGTGCACCTTCTCTTGTAAATGCAAGATTTCCGTCTTTTTTAGCGAAATCCACACCATATTCAATCAGATCATGAATAATTTCCTGCGAGCTGCGAATCATAATATCCACTGATTCTTTCCTGTTCTCGTAATGACCTGCGCGCATTGTATCTTCAAAATACCCCTCATAATCCTCATCATCCCGAAGTACACAGATTCCACCCTGTGCCAGAAATGAATCACTGCTTTCCAGATCTGACTTGGTAATCATAAGGATCTGTTTATCCTCCGGAAGATTCAGTGCTGAAAACGCTCCTCCAACTCCCGTTCCAACGATCACTACATCTGTCTTAATCTCCAACTTTATCCCTCCAATTCCGGTTCTCTTAACCGGTCACCTGTTGTTTCTTATTTTTGATTTTCCGGTTCTTTTATTTTGCAGCAAGCTCAAGCATTTTCTCTAACGGTTTTTTGGAATTTTCCCGAAGTTTTGCATCTACGTGAACCTCATTTTCACCAGTCTGCAAAACATGCAATACCTTCTCCAGCGTATTCTTTTTCATATTCGGACATACCGGTAGCTTGTCCGGATAATAGAATGTCTTCTCCGGGTTCTGTTCCTTCAGCTTGTAACCCACACCCTCTTCTGTACAGACAATAAATTCCTGACAATCACTTGCCGTTACATACTGGATGATTCCTGATGTGCTTCCCACGTAATCTGCCATCGCAAGAAGTTCTGCACGGCATTCTCCGTGTGCGACGATCTGTGCCCCCGGATGTCTCCTTTTCACTTCGGCTACATCCTCCGGTTCCATCCGTTCATGAGTCGGACAGAATCCATTGTTGTAAACAAAATTTTTTTCCGGTACATGATCGGCTACAAAATGTGCCAGATTCCGATCCGGAATAAAGAAAATATTCTTGTTCGGAAGTTCTTTTACGATCTTCACTGCATTTGCAGATGTCACACAGACATCCGAGTATTCTTTCAGTGCTGCCGTTGAATTGATATAGCAGACAACTGCAAGATCATCATACTCTTTCCGCATCTTCCGGATCGTCTCCACATCTGCCATATGTGCCATCGGACAGTCTGCTGTCATATCCGGCATCAGAACCGTTTTCTCCGGATTCAGGATCTTCGCACTCTCCCCCATAAAAGAAACGCCACAAAATATGATTGTCTTTTCTTGGAGCTTCGTTGCTGCCTTGCTCAGGTAAAAAGAATCCCCTATATAATCTGCTATTTCCTGCACCTCCGGCCGCACATAATAATGTGCCAGAATGACAGCATTCTTCTCTTTTTTAAGCTTCTGTATCTCTTCCACCGTTGTCATAACGTGATCCTCCCTTACTGACTCTTTTCTCATCTCTGATCTTTTTTCAGCATAGTGCACATTATAGCACCACACTTTACATCTGACAAGACACTTGTTTTATTTCTGTAAAGTTTCGTTTGAGATACATATTTCCAGAATCAAAATCATATACATAGAAACAACATCATTTCTTCTGGAGTTTTATGTTTCATTTAATTCTTAAACACCGGAAAAAAATTTTTCTGATCCTTCCCTGTTGTCTGCTGGTCATTCTGATTTCTTTTCTGTCTGGCAATGCATTTTGGAGCTCCCTGCATGCAGAATCCTCCGACCGGCAATTCCGTACTTTCACACGTAGTCTCTTCCAGACAGAAGTATCCGCAAATACCATCAGCCTTCACTATACCTTGCGTTCTCCTTCTGACTATGGCATCGCGGACATCCCAGCTACATACGGCAGTCTTTCTTCTGATCCCGTTGCTGCAAAGGCTTCTGTCAGAAATGTTCTCTCTTCTCTGCAGGAATTTGATTCCGACACTCTTTCTTCGGAAAATGCACTAACCTTTAAAATCCTGGATACCTATCTTAAAAATACATCCACAGGGACAGATTATCTGCTTTATCAGGAGCCTCTCGGCCCCGTATCCGGTATCCATACGCAGCTGCCTGTTCTGCTCTCGGAATACAGCTTTTACGACACACAGGATGTAGAAACCTATCTGGCTCTCTTAAAAGAAACGCCTTCCTATTTTGATTCTGTCATCCGGTTTGAGCAGAAAAAAGCTGCTTCCGGTCTTTTTATGCCGGATTACCAGGCTGATTCTGTTCTGGACACCTGCCAGTCTTTTATCGATATGGGTAAAGAGAATTATCTGGTCAGTACATTTAACGAGCGGATCGCGTCACTGGATCTTTTACCTGAAAACAAAAAAGATTCTTTTCAGAAAGAAAATATGAAACTTGTAACAGAAGAGATTTATCCAGCTTATCAAAATCTGATCACCGCTATCAAATCGCTGAAAGGAAAAGGAATGAATGAACAGGGACTTAGCCATTTCCCTTATGGAAAAAAATACTATGAATATCTGGTGCGTCAGACTACCGGCTGCAATGAGTCCATTTCCCGTCTGCGACTGATGACCAGGGCACAGATACTGGAAGATCTAAGTGCCATGCAGAAGGTTCTCTTTCCTGCTGACGCAGCACTTACCCAGGCATCTGTTTTGGAGCAGACATCTCCTGATTCCATGCTGGACGATCTCAGGTCCAAAATCACAGATACATTCCCGGAAATTCCTGATGTTGATTTCCAGGTCAAATATGTTCCGGAATCCATGCAGGATTATCTAAGTCCCGCTTTCTATATGATCCCTGCCATTGACAATCTAACGGAAAATGTCATCTACATTAACAACGGGCAGACCGCCTCAGGGCTGAATCTCTACACAACCCTTGCTCACGAAGGCTATCCCGGACATCTGTACCAGACCGTCTATTTTTCTGCTTCTAAGCCGGATCCTATTCGGAGCATTCTTGATTTTGGCGGATACGTTGAGGGCTGGGCCACCTATGCGGAAATGATGTCCTACTACCTTGCACCTCTCCCTAAGACTGAAGCATCCCTTCTCCAGAAAAACAGTTCTGTCATTCTTGGACTTTATGCGCTTGCAGACATGGGAATTCATTATGACGGCTGGTCTGTAACTGATACAGTCCGCTTTTTCAGCGATTACGGGATCAATGATCCAAATGCAGTACAGAGTGTCTACAAACTGATCATTGGAAGTCCTGCCAATTATCTGAAATACTATATTGGATACCTGAAATTTTATGAATTGAAAAAGGAGATGGCAGATGCCCTGGGAAATCAATTCTCCCAGAAAGAATTTCACAGGGCGGTACTGGATGTGGGGCCGGCGCCATTTGAGATCGTATATGATGAGGTGGAAAAAAATTTATTAGATTGATCCTATTTCATACAAAATAAAACTATCCTGTGAGAATCCGAAACATTCCCACAGGATAGCCCATCAAACACATTTTATATAATTTACACTTGAATCTACAGATCCAGTTTCAGATCATTTTCCTTGATCCAGCCACATTTTTTCATCGGAATCGCAATCGCCCAGGAAAGCACTGCCGGAAGAATAAAACAGATCAGCACCAGACCTGCCCAGTCCATTCCGGTGATTGCAGCTTTGGTTCCTTCTGCAATATCATTTACCCAGCCAGTGTACATACCAATCTGTCCGACCAGTCCGCAGGTTCCCATTCCGGATGCCACTGCCGCACCGTTCATCTTCAAATGGAAGATACAGGTTGCGACCGGACCGGTAATTGCGGATGCCAGTGTCGGCGGAAGCCAGATTCTCGGGTTTCTCACAATGTTTCCCATCTGGAGCATCGAGGTTCCTATTCCCTGTGCAAAAAGACCACCCCATTTATTTTCCTTAAAACTCATAACCGCAAAACCAACCATCTGTGCACAGCAGCCGGCTACCGCAGCACCTCCTGCAAGCCCGGTAAGTGAAAGTGCCGCACAGATCGCTGCACTGCTGATTGGAAGTGTCAGCGCAATACCAACAATCACAGATACGATAATTCCCATGAAAAATGGCTGTAATTCAGTCGCCCACATGATCGCAGTTCCTACGGTACTTGCCGCTGCTCCGATCGCCGGTGCACATCCCAGTGAAAGCAGAACCCCCACACAGATCGTCACAAATGGTGTCACAATAATATCTATTTTTGTTTCTTTTGAAACCAGTTTTCCAAATTCTGCTGCAAAAATCGTAACGACCAAAACCGCAAGAGGTCCTCCGGCACCCCCAAGTTCATTTGCTGCCATTCCGACTGCCGCCAGTGAAAACAATACAAGTGGCGGACACTGAAGTGCTACTCCGATCGAGATTGCCATCGCAGCTCCGGTTGCTCCTTTCGCATAACCGCCTACTGTTACAAGGATTCCTATACCAAGCTGTTCTCCGAGTGTGCTGATGATCGTACCGATCAGAAGCGATGCAAACAGTCCCTGCGCCATTGCACCAAGCGCATCGATTCCGTATCGCTTCGCTGAAAAGATAATATTTTTCTTTCTTAGAAACTCTTTCATAACTTTCTCCTGCTCCTGTCATTCTTTTAGTGTATAATCTACTGTCTTGTCACATATGATTACTGTGCAATATTATCCACTGTTTTGCAGAATCCGTCAAGAAGATTTTATTTAAATCTCTTATCTTCGCAAAAGTATGATATAACTGATATGACAAAAAAGTAGGAGTGTACATTTTTTAACTGCACACTCCTGCTTTTTATTTCTTATTTTTACTCTTTATGAAAATATACATGATAAGCTTCCATATCTACTTTTGGAAGAGGGATCATCTTCATTCCATTCGCTTCAAACTGTAATTTTCCATCAACCATATGAATTTCTTCTACTGCCGGTGCTGTAAGGAATTCTTTTTCCTCTGAAAGTGCCGCAAGAATATATGGTCCATATGCAAGATTGACAAATGCCGCATCAGACTTGTTATCCAACACACGGAATTCCATCGGAAGTTCCAGTCGGATCACATCTCCGGCTTTCGGATCTGCATCAATTACCAGATATCCATCATGAAGTGCTGTATCTGCAAGAACTTTTCCATTTACAGACACGTTAAAATCCTTCTGCCCCCATGCCGGAATATGGATTTTAAGAACTTTTTTCTGATCCTTTTGGCAACGGATTTCCATTACACCTTCTTCATCCACACTCTGAAGTTCGATCATCGTTTTTCCATTTTCGTCCGTCAGCACGGAATCTACAAGAAGGTTAATGTAAAGCGCATCTGCATCCTGCGCATAAATATTTTCCATATAGCGGAATCTGCTCTCCATACCGGTTCCATGACAGCAGGAATTCTCTGAAAGGAAGAATTCTTTTCTGCCACCCGGACCAAGTGGAAGAAAATAAGTCGTTCCACCATCACATTTATGACTACTTGATGTCAGGATATGATTTCTCAGCGTATTATCATAATAATCCATCAGATTGCCGCTTCGCGTATATTCAAATAACTGACTGGTCAGGCGCAGCATATTATAACTTGCACAGCTTTCAGCAGCCTTATCCGTAAGATAAGAACACGTTGTATTTGCACGATGGAACATCTCAGTTTCACCAACCCCACCGATACAATATGTATGTCCGCCAGTCACGATATTCCAGAAATTCTTTCCGATTTCCCAATAAATCTCATCACCAGTTGCCCGATACAGATCCATTGCACCGATAATCTGCGGAATATGCTGGTTTGCATGCATATCCTCCAATGTATCGCATTCTTCTTCCATCGGATAGAATAACTTTTCATTTTCAAAAAGTTTTGCAGCCTTCAGATGATTTTCTTTTCCGGTCAGCTCATAGACTTTTACCATTGTTCCAAGCATACCACCAAACTCACCTGCAATATACATTGCCCACATTTTATCCAGTGTTTCTTTTGGCAGACGGGAAAGTCTGTCATATACCCAGTCTCCCATCAAGTCCAAGATCTCTTTTGCTGTCTCATTTCCGGCAAGTACATGACAATCATATAATCCAGACATAATCTTATCCAAAGTATAATACGGAGCCCAGATTTCCGGATACTTGGTATATACTTCCAGAAGATCGAACTGTTCCTCTGAGTATGCACTTAAAAATCCTCTGTGATATTTGCCGGTTGCCGCAAATGCATCCTGGCACTTTTTCAGCTCTTCTACCATGTAATTGACTTTATCTAAAAATTTTGGATTGCCGGTTGCTGCAAATGCAAGTGCAATACCCGACAGATAATGTCCTGTCGTGTGCCCTTTCAGTTTACAGCTTTCCTCATCCCAACCGGTCATCGGAGGTGCCCCTTTTGTATCCAGTCCGGTCGCTTTGCGGAAATTATAAAGCATCTGGTCATCGTCAATTCCAAGAAGATATTCTTCCATCAGCTTCTGGTATTTATAATAAAGAGTTCCTTCTTTCAACCGAACCTGTCCAAGTGGAAAATAACCCACTTTTTTCTCCGGTCCCTTTACTGGTACTATTTCCTTTTTATAATGGATCTCTGCAGATGCTTCCTTTTCTGTTCCATCGATCACACCTGCAACTGCAACCACTGTCTCTTCTTTTGCCGGCTCATATGTATTCCATTTCACCGGCATTGTCATGCGGCGTCCATCTTCTGTATATACGATCACAACTGACGGAAGATGTGCTTCTTCACCGGCCAGTGCATTAAGAACGACTTTACGTACTTCTTTTACGATATTTTCTTTTGCTTCCTGCAATACGGTCGCCACATATTCTCTTGACTCACTACGTCCTTCATATGTTGCGGTAACCGTCAGTGTAACTTTACGGTTTCCCATGCCATGCAGCGGACGATGTACCTTTCCTGTATTGTCAATAAATCTTTCTTCCCCTGTCTCCCAGGTAAATTGAGCACCGTATTTTCCATTCTCCGGGAGTGTAAGATTGTCATCTACCGTGCTCAGATTCCCAATATAAATTGCATCCAAATCTTTTTTAATAATTTCTGCTGCGTTCATGTTTTGCTCCTTTTCGTATAAAAATTGGATTCGAACCATCTATAGACTATATTCTATGTTTCTCTCCATTCTTTGTCAAGATTTTGCACATTTTTTGTTAATTGTAGTCATTTTTATTGTGCGATATATACATTTTTCAAAAAAATCTGAATACAACATTCGATAATTTTTATATACAACTTTTATTTATACAAGTACCGCCAGCCACACACTCGCTGCAAGCCCTGCAAATGTTGCAATAAGTGCTCCGGCAAGAGTATACCTGGTTTTTTTCACCTTTGCTGACATAAAATACACAGACATCGTATAGAAAATCGTTTCCGTACACGCCATCGAAATTGAAGCGATCATTCCGTTTCTCGAATCCGTTCCAAATTCCTTGTAGATATCAAGCAATAATCCCGTTGCGGCAGAGGACGAAAACATTTTCACAATCGTAAGCGGAACCAATGCCCCTGGAAATCCGATCTGCTCCGTCACATTTCCAATTATTTCCGATATAAATTCCAGAAAACCCGATGCACGCAAAACCCCCACTGCCGCCATCAATCCGATCAACGTCGGCATCAGCCGCACGACCGTCCAAAATCCACGCTTTGCTCCCTGAATAAAAGTATCATATACATTCACTCCTGCAAAAATTCCATATATAAGAATGGACAAAATCATAAAAGGGACTATAAAGTCAGATATGTATAAAAAAAGGCGCATAAAAACAGCTCCTGGCGAACCACTTTACTAAAAAGTATATTCGCCGGAGCTGTTATTCATTCCGTTTGCTTTATAAAGAAAACTTTTCTATTCCTCATCCGCATACTTCGCAAACCGCTTCTCATTCTGATGGATCACATAATAATACATCACGATCAGCAACGCACTTGCCAGGATCCATGCCGCCGGACTTGCCATGCATACTCCAAAGTAACTCTTCTGCCCTGCCGCGATCATGGCAACAACGCCCCTGCCAACCAACTCAGCCACACCAGCCATCATCGGGAGCAGTCCATATCCCATTCCCTGGATTCCATTCCGGTAAACATTTACAACGGTAAGCGGAATAAAGAAAGTACCGACGCATTTCAGATAAATATCCACGGAATGCATAATTTCTGTCAAATCCCCAGACAAGAACAGATACGTCATATATTTCCCAACTGTCATAATGATCGCCGCAACTACGACTGAATAGATACTTCCCATGATCGTAATTGACTTAAATCCCTGACGGATCCTTTTGATCTTACCTGCTCCAATATTCTGTGCGCAATAGGTTGCCATCGTGGTTCCCATCGCAACATATGCCTGCGTCACGATCTGCTCGATCTTATTCGCTGCGGTAAATGCTGCTACCTGTGTGGAGCCAAGCAGATTCAGGGCAGTCTGTACCATCATGGTTCCAATCGCTGTGATCGAATATTGAAGAGCCATCGGGATTCCGACTGCAAGCTGGATCTTCAGCAGATGTCCGCTCGGACGCCAGTCCTCCTTATGTAAATGCAGGATTGGAACCGCCTTCACAATATATACCAGACACAGGATTCCCGAAATCCCCTGTGAAATCACGGTCGCCCATGCCGCACCGGCTGCGCCCATGTGAAACGCAATGATAAATACCATATCCAGCACAATGTTGAGCAACGCCGCAAGAATCAGGAAATATAGCGGAACCTTGCTGTTACCAAGTGCCCGCAAGACACTGGATAAAAAGTTATATAGCATCTGCGCCGCAATTCCACCACAGATTACCATAATATACGCATAGGCATCCTTGAAAATATCATCCGGTGTCTTCATAATCCCAAGAAGCGGTTTCATTGCCATCATTCCGAGCACAGTCATAATAAGAGACATAATAATCGCCAGAATCGCGGCATTTCCTACAGTCTTGCGCATTGCTTTCATATCACCCGCGCCAAATTTCTGTGCCGTAAGTACGGTAAATCCTGCCGTCATTCCCAGTATAAATCCATTGATCAGAAACATGATCGTTCCCGTACTTCCAACAGCCGCAAGTGCTTTGGTTCCCACGAACTTTCCTACGATAATCGTATCTGCCATACTGTAGAACTGCTGAAATACATTTCCAATGAAGATCGGCAGTGTGAAATTAAAAATAATTTTTCCCGGATTCCCGGTCGTCAAATCTTTCTGTAATGTTTTCATATATTCCCTCTGTTTATCTTATTAACATTTTACCTTTCGTCATTATAGAAAAATGTATCTTAAATTGCAATTGTCGTTTTCACGAAATTTCCCCTGTTTCACAAAGTATTTCCCGTTTATTTGACGGAATCTTTGACACCCCAGATTCTATCCTCTATAATAGTTTATATAGAAAAAAATTATCATTTTCAGGAGGCATTGATATGAAACCACTGCCCTTTATCATGCAATATGTCAGGCGATACAAATATCGCTATATTGCCGGAATCCTTACTCTTTTTGCTGTAGATGCGGCAAGTGTATTTATTCCAAAACTTACCGGTATCATTACCGATGGTCTTACCGCGCGCAGCATTACCTGGAGTTCCATTCGTACCTGTCTTCTTGGGATCTTTCTGATTGGTCTTCTGCTTGCAGTCGGCCGTTTTTTGTGGCGTTATTTTCTTTTTGGAACCGCACGTATTATCGAGCGTGAACTGCGTAATGAAATGTTTTCCCATCTGGAAACTATGGATGTGGAATACTACAACAGCCACAAAACAGGTGATCTGATGACCCGGTTTACCAGTGACTTAAATGCGGTCCGCATGGCACTTGGCCCTGCTGTCATCTGCATCTTTGATTCCGTAGTCATGACGCTCCTGGTCGTCTGCCAGATGATGTATTATGTCAATATAAAACTGACCCTTCTGGCACTGATCCCGATGGTCATCATCTGCCTCGGCTATATGCATTACGGAAAGGTACTGGATGACCTCTACACCGAACGTCAGGACAGTGTTTCCAATCTTGCCGACTTTGTACAGGAAAGCTTCTCCGGGATCCGTGTGATCAAGGCCTTTGTTCGCAAGCAGGCAGAAATCCTTTCTTTTTCCAAAAAGAACCAGGATACCATGGATAAAAGTATGCGCATCGCAAAGCTGGAAGCCATCCTGATCCCGCTTCTGGATGTGATCATCGGATTTTCCAGTCTTGCCTCACTCCTTTATGGGGGATACCTCGCCCTGATCGGACAGATTACACTCGGACGCTTCGTAGCTTTCAATCAGTATGTCAATATGCTGGTATGGCCGATGCTCGCCTGTTCGGAAGCTGCCGTCATGTTTTCCCAGGGAACTGCATCCATCCGCCGTGTACAGGAAATCCTGGAAGCACAGACAAATGTAAAAGATACTGCTTCTGTCACAACTTTAGATACCCTGCACGGGGATATCCGTTTTGATCACCTGACCTTTACGCACCTTGGAAATACTTCTCCGGTACTGCATGATATCAATCTGGACATCCCATCCGGGACAACCCTTGCCATCATCGGGCGCACCGGCAACGGAAAGTCCACTCTGGTCAATCTCCTGCTCCGGCTTTACAACACCGAGCCAGGCATGATTTATCTGGATGACCATGATATCAACACAATTCCGCTGAAAACTCTGCGTGAAAATATTGCTTATGTACCACAGGATAATTTTCTTTTTTCCGATACTCTGAAAGCAAATATTGCATTCGGTACAAAATCACAGGATATGAGCCGTATTATCGCCGCAGCAAAATCAGCCTGCATTCACGATAATATTGCAAATTTTCCGGACAACTATGATACGATCGTCGGCGAACGTGGCGTTACGCTTTCCGGCGGTCAGAAACAGCGCAGCTCCATCGCCCGCGCCCTGATAAAAAATGCACCGATTCTGATCCTTGATGACTCCCTTTCCGCTGTCGACACCGATACAGAAGAACATATCCTACATAATCTCAGGGACGATCGTAAAGGAAAAACAACAATCCTGATTGCACACCGAATTTCCACGGTACAGCATGCCGATCTGATCATGGTACTTGAAAACGGGGAAATGAAAGAGCTTGGAACACACACCGAACTGATTCAGAAAAATGGTATTTATAAAGATATGTTTGAAAAGCAACAGTTGGAAGCTTCCATTGGAGAACAGGAGGTCATTAACAGTTAAAGATAAATTATAAAATCATATAAGTAGATATTGAGTTTTATAAGATATTAGACTAGAA
>ULWW01034984.1_pt1 | contig 28091 bp, 23 predicted proteins | sample 1960741 | NCBI WGS metagenome assembly ULWW01 (sample SAMEA4835823, study PRJEB28245) | human gut metagenome | biome: gut microbiome; material: fecal sample | place: Denmark | collected 2008
TTGGCGGCCCAGCGCGCTCTGGAGGCTGCCGGCGAGCAGAACGACGCGGCCTATGTGCTGGAGGAGGCCATCAAGACCGGCTATACCACCCTGGCGGAGACCATCGAGATGAACCCGGTGCTGAAAAAGGCCGGCGTGGTGGACGCCGGCGGCAAGGGCTACCTCATCATTTTGGAGGGTATGCTCCGTGCTCTGCGGGGTGAGCCTATCCCCGAGGTGGAGGAGACGACGGAGGAGAAGGCCGATTTTGCCGCCATCGGTGACGAGGACATCACCTTTGCCTTTGACACCGTGTTCATCGTCCGCAAAACGTCAGATAAGCCCCTGGACGGTCTGCGGGCCTACCTGGGCAGCATCGGCGACAGCCTGGTCATCGGCGAGGACGACGAGTCCTTCAAGGTCCACGTCCATACCGACACCCCCGGCGACGCCCTGAACGCAGCTCAGAAATACGGCACGCTGGAGCTGGCCAAGATCGAGAATATGCGCACCCAGGCCGCCGACCTGGCGGCGGGCAAAAAAGCGCAGAGCACCGATGATCTGGATGCCATCGAGGAGGAGCTGGAGAACGACGCCTGCGCTGTGGCCGCGCCGGAGAAGCGCTACGGGTTTTTGGCGGTGTGCGCCGGCGATGGGCTGGCGGACGTGTTCTGCGACCTGGGCGTGGACCGCATCGTGTCCGGCGGCCAGACCATGAACCCCTCCACCGACGACATCCTCCGGGAGGTGAACCGCACCCCCAGCGAGGTGGTGTTCGTCCTGCCCAACAATAAGAACATCATCATGGCGGCCCAGCAGTGCGTGGGCCTGTCTGAAAAAGAGGTCATCGTCGTCCCCACCGCCACCGTGCCCCAGGGCATCTCCGCCATGATGGCGGTAGACCCGGAGGATGCTGATCCCCAGTCCGTCCTGGCGGCTATGACGGCGGCGGCGGAGAACGTCACCACCGCCCAAATCACCTATGCAGCCCGCAACTCCGATTTTGACGGCTTCGCCATCAACGAGGGCGACTATCTGGCCCTGTGTGACGGCAAGCTGCTGGGTACGGACCGCAGCCTGGACGTTCTGCTGGAAAAGCTGGCCCAGGTGGCGGCGGACAAGAATGCCGAGTTCATCACCGTCTATACCGGCGAGGGCGTGGACGATGCGCAGGCACAGCAGGCGTCCGACATCTTCCGGGCCCGCTGCCCCGACGCGGAGATCACCGCCCTGTCCGGCGGTCAGCCGGTGTACTACTACATCGTGGCCATCGAATGAACCCTATATGATGAAAGAGGCATCCCGGCGGGATGCCTCTTTTACACTTTTTCAAGATCATTTCAAATCAGCATATATAAATATCCGTATCTTTTTCAATGTCTTATAAGATAAATTAAAGGTGCAGATGGAAAAAACAGCAGCAAAAATGGAAATCAGGGGCGACGGGGATGGTCGTTTGAGACGAAAAAAGAGACCTTTGGCGAGACCTGTTGAAAACACGCCGGGAACGTGGTATACTGAAATTCTCCCGGAAAATGGGGGAAAATATAAGACCGCAAAGGGCGAAGGTATGAACGAAACGACGCAGAGAACAGTGCCGTCCCGGCTGGACACATCCACCATGCCGCGCGGCCCGCTGAACTGGATTTTTTTCCCGCTGGCACTGCTGTATCACGAACTTTTACTCCGGGCTTTTGACACACAAAACGACTTTTTCCGGGGAACTTTGGTACTTGTAACGCTGTTTTCCCTTGCCACGGGGCTGCTGCTGAGCCTGTTGGCGAACCTGCTGCATAACAGAAAGCTGGCCTGGGTGCTGACGCTGGTGGTCACGGTGCTGTGGACGCTGCTGCTGTGCGTGGAGTATTGCTGCCGCAGCTATTTCAAGTCCTACTTCTCCGTGGGCTTCATCTGCACCATGGCCGGAAACGTGGTCACCGGCTTCGGCAGCACCATACCCGGTGTTGTCCTGCAGCGCCTGCCCTTTATCATTTTGGCGCTTGTCCCGTTGGTGCTGTGTATTTTACTGCGCAAGCGGATCGTGACGGAGTACCGGATGAGCAAGTGGTCGCTGCTGTTTGTAACGGCGGTGAGCGTGGTATTTCTGGTCATCGGTGAGGTGCTGGCCCACCGGGGCACATACGGTGACAGCTACACCTACAACTTCCAGACGGACGCAGCTGTGTCTCAGTTCGGCCTGCACACGGCGGTGCGGCTGGAGGCGGAATACGCGGTGTTCGGCACGCCCCAGCCCAAGCTGGTGCTGCCGGCAGAGCCGGTGGATACGCTGGACGATACGTCGGTGGTGCCACAGCCGGCGGTATACGGTGAGAACGCCATGGACATCGATTTTCAGGCGCTGGCGGACAGCGCCTGGGATGGGACGATGCGGAATATGGCCCAGTATTTCGGCAGCCTGACGCCCTCCAAAAAGAACGGGTACACCGGACTGTTCCAGGGGAAAAACCTGGTGCTCATCACGGCGGAGGCGTTCTCCCCCTGGTTTATCAGCCAGGAGCTGACGCCCACCCTGTATAAGCTGACCCACGAGGGGTTCGTGTGCGAGAACTACTACCAGCCGGGATGGGGACAATCCACCACCGGCGGAGAGTATGCGGTGATGACGGGCCTGCTGCCCACCTGGGTGGGGAGCAACGTCAGCTTCTACGCCTCGGTCAATGACGCCATGCCCTTTGCGCTGGGCAACCAGTTCCGATCGCTGGGATACAGCACCGGCGCGTACCACAACAACATCTACAGCTACTACAATCGGGACAAGACCCACCCCAACCTGGGCTATGACTATCAGGGCGTGGGCAACGGCCTTACGGTGACGGAGGACGGCTCGTGGCCCTACTCCGATCTGGAGATGGTGGAGAACACCATTGGGAACTATATCGATGGGTATGTGAATGGCGGTACGCCTTTTCATGTGTATTACATGACCGTCAGCGGCCACGGCAGCTACGGCTGGGGTCACGCCATGGCGGCCAAGAACCAGTCCAAGGCCCAGGCGGCCTATCCCAACGCCTCCACCCAGGTGCAGGCCTATGTGGCGGCCAATCTGGAGCTGGAAAACGCGCTGACGTACCTGCTGGAGCAGCTGGAGGCGGCGGGCATCGCGGAGGACACGGTGATCTGCATGAGCGCCGACCACTATCCGTACCTGCTGGCGGAGACGGAGGCGGACTATTACAACGAGTTGCGGGGCGTGGTGGACTCTGAACGGGACACGGACCGCTACCGCAACGCGCTGGTGCTGTGGTGCGGCGGCATGGAGGAGGCGGTGACGGTGACAGAGCCGTGCTCCGCCGTGGACATCGTGCCGACGCTGAGCAACCTGTTCGGGCTGGAATACGACTCCCGGCTGCTGTCGGGACGGGATGTTCTGGACAAGGACTACAGCGCGGGCAGCGCGGCGGGGAGCATCCCGCTGGTGATCCTGCCCACCTCCTCCGGCAATAGCTGGGCCACGGCGGCCGGCGTATACGAGGCGTCCACCCGGACGTTCACCCCGCGCCACGGTGTGACGGTGGAGGAGGACTACGTGAGCCGTATCAACAACAAGGTGGCACTGCAGTACAACTACGCACAGCTGCTCATCGCCCGGGACTATTACCGGGTGGCGCTGGGACTGGAATGACCTGTATGAAATGACGATAAGAGGGAGGCGGCGAAGCCGTCTCCCTCTTGGTATATACTATTTGCTTTCAGCTGACAGTGATGTTGCCCTTGACGGAACAGCCCTTCTCCATGGTGATGGTGGCAGCCTGGATGTTGCCGGTGACGCGGGCGGTCTTGCCCAGCGTGACATCGCCGGAGCACTGCACGTCGCCGTTGATGACGCCTCGGCAGATCAGCGTGCCCACCACCAGATTGCCGGTGATGACAGAGCCCTCGCCGATGGTCATGGTCTCACTGACGGTGGCATCGTCCTGCATGGACTTGCCGTTCAGCTCCAGCTGCTTGGCGGTGACGTTGCCGTGATGATCCGCACGGAGCAGCACCGTGCCGGTGCTGATGATGTCGCCCTCGAACTTGCCGCAGATCTCCACGTTGCTGTCGGTCTTCAGTGTGCCGGTCAACTCCGTGCCGGGAGCGATATAGGTGGTGGCCACGGCGGGGACGGGCTTGGCGGGCTCGGCCACAGGCGCGGCAGGCGCGAACTTCTGCTGGGGCGCGGGGTGCTTGCTGTCCGGCTTGGCGGACACACCGGCAGAGGGAACGACCTCCTCATCCTCGCCGATCTTGACGCCGAACAGCTCGTAAGCAATGCGGTTGAAGATGTCACCCTTTTTCAGTCTACCCATCTTAGTCATGTGGATCTACCCCTTTCCTCGTGCGGCAATGCCTGACGGCTGCGCAGATGAAACGAATTGTGATGGTGTTATTCTACCACATGAATTTGTCAAAATGGGGTGCGGCTGCGCCAAACGACAGGAAAACTGCGGAAACGTCCTTTTTCGGCATCAGTGACGGCCCACACGATCCCAATCGTCCGGGTCTTCGTAGAGCAGACGTATGTCCTCCATGTAGGGGGATTCCATGGGATTGGACATGGGGGCGGCGGCCTTGTAGCGCTCCAGATTGCGGCGGGAACGCTCCGGGGGCTGCACGGTGCCTGCGCCTGCGATGCACCCGCCGGGGCAGGCCATGCCCTCCAGCAGGTAGCCGTCATACTTGCCGGTACGGGCGATGCGGAGCATCTGACGGCACTCGTTCAGGCCCTCGGCGGCCACGGTCTTGACCTCTATCTCCGGGTGGAGACGGTGGATAACGTCCTCCACGGCCTTGGCCACGCCGCCGCCGGCGGCGAAGCCCACGCCGGGGGCGGAGGCCTCGTAGTGGGAGGGCAGGTCGGGGATCTGGGAGAAGTCGATGGCCTTGGCCTCGAACATACCCCGCAGCTCTTCAAAGGTGATGACGAAGTCTACATCGCTGCGGACGCTGCGGCGGCTGGCCTCCAGCTTTTTGGCGGCGCAAGGGCCGATAAAGGCTATGCGGCAGTCAGGGTCTTTCTGCTTCTGCAGGCGGGCGGTGAGGACCATGGGCGTCATGGTCATAGAGATATAGGGTGCGAAGCCGGGGAACTCCTTTTTGGCCATCACCGACCAGGCGGGGCAGCAGGAGGTGGCCATAAAGGGCTGCTTTTCGGGCACGACCCGGAGGAACTCCTCCGCCTCCTCCACGGCGCACAGGTCTGCGCCGATGGCCACCTCCTCCAACGAGGCGAACCCCAGCTGCTGCATGGCGGCCTTGATCTGACCGGGTGTGACGCTGTCGCCGAACTGTCCCCAAAACGCCGGGGCGATGACGGCCACCACCTTGTCACCCTGCCGCAGGGCGTGGATGAGCTGGAACAGCTGGCCCTTATCTACGATCGCGCCGAAGGGGCAGTTGACCAGGCACATACCGCAGCTGACGCATTTGTCCTGGTCGATGCAGGCCCGGCCATACTCGTCGCTGGTGATGGCGTTCATGCCGCAGGCCTCCTGACAGGGCCGGGTGAACTTGATGATGGCGTGATAGGAGCAGGCGTCCCGGCACTTGCCGCACTTGATGCACTTGCTCTGATCGATGCAGGCCCGGCCGGTACGGTCTATGTCGATGGCGCTCTTGGGGCAGGCGTTTTGACAGTGGCGGGCCAGGCAGCCCTGGCAGGCATCGGTGATCTGGTAGTGGGTGGGGGTGCAGGCGTTGCAGGCATACTTGATGATGTTGACCAGAGGAGGGTCGTAGTATTTCTCGGCGATAGCGCTTTCCTGCACGCCTTCGGACAGAACGGAATGCTCCGCCACGGAGCGCAGGGGCAGGCCCATGGCAAGGCGGATACGCTCACCCACAATGGCGCGCTCCAAAAAGATGGAATCGCGGTGGTTGCCCACCTCTCCGGGTACGATCTCATAGGGCAGCTGCTCCATACGCCGATAATCGCCGCCCTCGTAGGCCAGCTTGGCCACCTCGGCAAAGACGCGCTTGCGCATATCGGCGATGGAGCATTTGAAATTTCTCATAGGGTGAAGGTCCTCCGGGTAATTTGTAATATAAAATAAGTATAACAAGCCGGACGGAGAAAGACAATATGGCGAAGAGCATAAAAATTCTCGTTAGAAGAGAAAATTCTTATACGAGGTGGTGCGAAGGTGTCAAGAAACCGTTAGATATGGCTGCGGAGGGCAGTTTCCAGCTTGAGAAGGGCCTTCTTTTCCAGGCGGGAGACGTAGGAGCGGGAGATATGGTAGGCGGCGGCCACCTGACGCTGGGTCTGGGGCACGCGGCCGTCCAAACCGTAGCGGCGGCGGATGATGTCGGCCTCCCGGGGCGTCAGCAGCTCCGACACCAGACGGCGAATCAGCAGGCGGTTCTCCTTGTCCTGCAGTTGGTCCAGCATGGTGTCCTCCTCACCCACCACGTCACTGAGGCACAGGGCGTCGCCGTCCGGGCCGGTGTCCAGGGCCTCGTTGAGGGAGACCTCGCCCTGGAGCTTCCGCTGGGAGCGAAAGTACATGAGGATCTCATTTTCAATGCATCGCGAGGCGTAGGTGGTGAGTTTGATCTTCTTGTCGGGGCGGAAGGTGTTCACGGCCTTGATGAGGCCGATTGTGCCGATGGAGATCAGGTCCTCCTGGTCGGCGGTCTGGGTGTAGTATTTCTTGAAGATGCATTCTTGAAGGCTAATTTACCTCGTTCATAATAGGCTGAAGCCGTTTTCCCCAGCCGCAAATAGAGTTCTAAATGGATTTGTTTGTCATCACTGTCCTCACATACCACAGCGTGGTCGAGGATCGTGGCAACCACTTCTGATTGGATCGGCTTCTTGCAGTTCAGATCTGACCAAAGTGCCTTTTCCAGCGCAGCCGTATCCGTGGCCGCGATTTTCTTTTGCTGCTCCTGCTGCTGCAAGGCGATCGTTTGTGTTTGCAGTGAGGTGATCTGCTCATTGAAGCGGCTGTTTCGCTTTTTGAATTCCTGCATGGTAATGGCGTCGGCCATACTCAGCTCCAGTAACTTTTCCTTCTTGTCCTCCAGCTGCTGTATTTGCGCTTGCAGCCGGGCGATCTCCTTGGAGTGGTCTTCCTTCTTCTGTGTATTTGTAACGGAATCCAACACCATGCGGATGATCTGCCTTTGATGCTTTACCAGCTTCTGAAACTGTTCTGCCAAAATAGTATCCAGCTCCGTGGTGCGAATGGTAGGCAGGTCGCAGCCCGCTTTCCCGTGTTCACGGTACATCTTACATCTCCAAAACTCCGTTTCTCCCTCCTGCGTTTTGAAGGATTGCCGGTGAAAGGACGTTCCATGCTTTCCGCAGATGATCTTGCCGCTGTAGGGATACCGGCTCTGATACCCTACACCATAGGCTTTCGAACGAGCGCTCCTCTGCTTAAAAAGGGCATTGGCCTTATCCCATACTTCTTCCGACACGATGGCCGGAATATTCGGGTCGGGATAGGATACCCATTCACTTTCATCGAGAAACGCTGTCTTTTTCTTGCGGTAGTCTAACGATTGAGTCTTGTTGCCACAGTACCAGCCCTTATATTTGGGATTTTGTAGAATGTGTCCGATGGTGCTTGTGTTGAATACATTACCCTGCAAGCTGGTGTAACCACGGCGGGTCAGCTCCTGTGACAAGCTGCGAAGGCCATATTGACCGGTGGCATAGAGTTCAAATATCTGCTTTACCGCCTCTGCCTGCTCCGGAACAATGGTCAGCTTACAGTCCTTCTTGTCATAGCCCCACAAGCGATTATTGCCCAGTACACGACCGTTCTTGATAGATTGACGAAAGCCAAATTTCAACCGTTCAGAGAGCTTGCGTACCTCATCCTGTGCCACACCTGCCATGACCACCAATCGGAACTCGCTATCGCTGTCCAGTGTATTGATGTTGTCATTCTGGAATAGAACGCCCACATTGTTCTCCAGCAGCTCCTGCGTGTACTGGATGCTGTCCAGCGTATTGCGGGAGAACCGGGAGATCTCCTTCGTGATGATGAAGTCAAACATCCCCCGCTGGGCGTCTGCGATCATCCGCAGGAAGCTGTCCCGCTTGTAGGTACTTGTGCCGGAAATACCCTCGTCTATGTATCCGGGGATGTACGTCCAGTTGGGATTTTTCTGAATGAACTCTGTGTAGTATTGAATTTGGTTTTCCAAACTGCCCTGCTGCTCCACCTTCTCGGTAGAAACGCGGGCATAGAAGGTCACACGCAGCGGCAGGTCATAAATTGACTTGCCCAGCCGCATCTGCTCTCTCAACCATCGAACCGTCATCATGGGTATCGGCCTCCTCAACCAGTATTTCTTCCATAGCTTCAGTATCAGAGGTAAATCGGCATTTGTCAAAAAAACGGGAGTTGCAGGCAGAGACATACGTCTCCTCCGAAATCAACTCCCGCTCCCATAGACGCTTCAACAAAACCAAGGCAATATCACGATCAACTTCTGTCATAGGCAACTCCTCCCTCCATAAAGTATGCGGTAATCGGGATGATATGAATAAGCGACAACGCGCTTTCAAAAGTGCGCTCTTGCTCACTCACACTCTTTTGACTATAAATTCTCAAGCAAAACAAGCGGCTGGTGGCTGCCAGCCTCACGGGAATCTCACCCCGGCCCATGCTGATGGGTGCGCCGCACGATGCTTTGAGGGCGTCCAATGCGGGAGTATCTTTAAGGGTGTCGGTGGTCATGGCCAACAGAGTGCCGCTCTGTTTCTGAACAACGCCTGTTTCGCTCCCTCCCCATGGGAAGATCATGGCGGGCGCTGTTCTCTGGCTCACACCGGCACGAACGTACCTGTCTGCTTTATGACACGCGAAGTGCGTTTTTCAAAGAGCATGGGTATATAGGCCCGCAGCCGAAGTCAATACTCTTGACAGCAGCTGCCAGTCTATATAAAACCCACAACGGCAGCGCAAGGGGGATACGCCGCCGCTGTGGGCGGAGGGGGCTAAACCGTGTAGGACTTACTTGCGGAGGAAAGCGGCTACCATATCAATGAACTGCGCGTTCGTCGGTGGCTGCGACAACGGGTGGCCTGCAATACGCTCAAGTAAGCTGTGGTCAGGCTGTCTCCAACACGCTTGCACAAGGGTTCGGAGATTTCTTTCCACGCAGTTGGTGGTAGTATGAAAATACTGTGCCGTTTGGCTATAGAGTCTTTTCGTGATCAGCAGGACATACTCCGGCTTCTCCTGCACCTGTTCCAACATGTACACGGCAAAGTGAAACCCAGACAGCTTTCCGGATACACCCAAGAGACGCAGCAAACGTTCAGCGTCCAAAGACACGTTCTTTTCAAGTTCCGAAACGTAGCAAACTAAAGGCACTGATGTTCCCTCCTGTCTTGTGTATTTTGAAAGCCAGCACTTGTTAAATCGCGGTGGGCCTCTTGCCGGTGGACACACGCCGTTTTGTTCTTGATATGCTAATTTTACACGATTTATGGCCGTTTGTGTCATAGTTTCGTTCTACAATGGTCTACGTGAATGCGATGTTTTTTGTATGGAATTGTCGATTTTTTGAACTTCTATGATAAAAAGCACCGCCAGCAAAGCAGCGCGATTGCCGCTTTGCTGGCGGTGTTTCTATACAGTTCTTTTGTTTAAGCCTTACTTCCCTATGCTGTGCGATGTGGCATCAGCTTCCGGTGGAGTAGCCTCCGCCTACATCATAGCCCAGATCGCAGGTGTAAACCCAGTTCACCACATCGCCGTTTTGCAGGGCATAGCGGGAACAGCCGTAGTTGGGGAACCATCCGTTGACGCTGTACATCCACCCGGACAGGCTTCCCACATCAAACTCATAGAGGTTGTTGATACCCTCTACATACGCGCTGTTATACATAGGAGTCCAGCTGGACTCCATATGGATTCCATTTTCGCGGCAGAGCCGTTGGAGCACATCGAACACGCTCTCACCCTCCGTGAATGTCACCGTGGTGGTGGGCAGGATCACGCCGTCAGCAGGCACAAGGGGCTTTTTGCTCTCGTCACACTTATCCCAGTTGTTTAGGATGGTAGCACAGGAGATGGAAAAGGTGCAGGTGGCACTGCCGCCTGCGGAGGATGTTCCCGGTTCCACGGGAATGGGCTTTCCCTCCGGCACAGGATCGGTCTGGTACTTGTCCTTGCCGGTGGCTGGGTCGATCTCCTGCTTAGGCTGCTCCGGCTGCTTGGCAGGCTCGTCCTGCTTGGGCTGCTCCTCCTGCTTCTTCTGTTCCTCCTGTTTCTTCTGCTCTTCCTCTAACTTCTTCTGTTCTTCCAGCTTTTTGGCTTCCTCCTCGGCCTTCTGCTGCTCCTCGGACTTTTTGTCGTCCTCGGTCTTGTCCTCAGTCTTGTCTTCTGCCTTTACCTCAGACTTTTTGTCCTCTTTTTTGTCGTCCGTTTTGGCCGCGTCATCCTTTTTGGTGTCCGCGGTCTGCTCCTGCTTTGTGTTGGGGGTCGTGTCGGCGGCAGGGACTTTCTGCTTGCCGCAGGCGGCGCAGGTCAGCAGCAGGGACAGCGCCAGCGCCAGCAGCCAAATTTTCTTCACTTTCTTCATGCGTTTCATACCTCGTAAAAGCGCCATACGCAGAGGCGCTTTCGCGCCTCTGCGTTGGCTGTTTCGTTGTTACTTGCTCACGCGCTTCTGCTTGCGGGTCAGCACCACGACAGCTGCCGCCGCCATGACCGCGCTGCCCAGCCAAATGACCATCTGGCTGTCGTCAGCCGTGTTGGCGGAGGTGGGCTTGACAACAGTGATGCTGCCGCTGCCACCGCCAGTGGAGACAGTCTCATAGGACACGATAGCAAACGTGGAGGCCTTATCCGTCTGGAAGCTCAGCACGCGGTTGCCCTCCGTGCCGCCCAGGTACGCAGGCAGCTCGGTGGTGGTCACGTTACCGCTGGCATCGGTGTGGCTGCGTACCACGCAGACCTTGCGGTTCAGCAGACTGTTATACATCTCATCAGTGATAGAGATGGTCACGGTGACGCTTTGGGGCAGCTCGATGAGCTGGGCCACGGACGTTACCTGCTCGTTGACGGTCTTGACCAGCTCCACCGCCACGTCCACGACCTTCTCGATCTGCGCGTTCTTCTTGCCGGAGTTGTTCTTACGCATATCGGCCAGCTTGTCGATCAGCTTGGTCAGCTCCTTCTTGACCTCGGCAGACGTGTTCACATCGTTGGCCTTGCTCTCCAGCGCGCTCTTGCCGCCGTCGGCCTTCTTCTGCTCGTCGGTAGTCTGAACGGCGTTTTCGTTGTCCACCGTGACGGTGATAGAGCCGCTCTCCACCGCCGCCTTGATCTCCATGAGCTTCTCGTCATCCACCGTTACCTTGGCCTTGATGACCAGGCCGCTGCTGTCCTTGACCAGCTTCTCATTCTTGCTGTCCACCTTGATGTCATCGGTCTTGACGCTCGCCGTCGGGTTCTTGACACCGCAGACGGTGCAGACGCCGTTGACGTAGGTGTGCTTGCCGGTGGCGGGAATGTTCGCGCCGGCGTTGATAACCAGGCCGCAGCGCTTGCAGTAGGTATCCGCCTCATGGCCGGAGGCGTAGCAGGTGGCCGCCACCGCCGCACGGGTGGCCTCATCGTGGCCCAGGGCCGCGATGACCCAGCTGTCCTTGGCGATCTCGGTCTTGCCCGCCGCATCGCTGAAGAACTTGCCGCAGCGGGAGCAGGACCAGTAGGCGCTGTGGCCCGCCTCGGTGCAGGTGGCCGTCTTGGCCGCCACCGCGGTCAGGTTATGTCCCAGCGCCGGGACGGTCAGGGTCTCCTCCGCGCCGCACACGGTGCAGGTGCGGACGGACGTACCGGCCTCGGTGCAGGTGGCCGCCTTAGTGACCGTCCACGCGCCGAAGTTGTGGGTGATGCATACGTCGGTCATATCGTAGAGGCGATTCTGACCGTTGGCGAAGCGATAGTACGCATTTAGCGCGTAGTACGCCTGCTCGGTGGCCATCTGGTTATATGCACCGCCGACATACCCGCCGGAGGATTGTTTCACATGAGCAAAGCCCTTGCCCAGCGTATCGTCCTGCGTATAATAGCCGCACAGTGCATCCAGCGCGGTTATGCCGTTCTTGATAAAGCGGCTGTCGGTGAGGGGGTCAATACCCAGAGCAGCCAGAGCCACAATGACCTGCGCGCAGGACTCACTGTTGACGGCACCCCAGCTGGCGAAACCGCCATCCTCCTCCTGATGCGCGGACAGCCATGTCAGACCTTTGTCCACTACGGTCTTGACCTTGGCATTGGTCTTATAATAGGGAGCCAGAGCCTGGATGGTCATCGCGGTAACGTCCACATCAGAAGCCTCCTCATCCGCACCTCCCAGTGCCCAGCCGCCGTCCGCCTTGACCTGCTCGCTGAGGATTCGGTCGATGAGGACATCGCGGGTCACTTCACCGAAGGTAGGATAGTTGTGGCTGTCCAGCGCAATCAGGGCGAAAACAGGACCATTGATGCCTTGCTTATTGATATAGCTCATACTGTCCAGGCCCTTCAGCAGGTTATGACCGCCTACATTGGTGGGGTCTTTGCCGATGGCAGTCAGTGCAAGAATCACCCTGGAATTGTCGGTGGACTTGGAATTGTGGAGTCTCTCGTTGGCGTTCACGTTAGCCTTCACATACTGCACCACATTGTCGTAGTACCCAGCAGGTACGCTGCGACCGCTGCGGGCCAGACCCAGTGCCAGCCACTCGCCGCCGATGCTGCCCACGATAGGCGCGGACTTGTTGACCTGCGCCTGCAAACTCTCGCCGACGGAGGCATAGATGTCGCCCATCTCCACCAACAGCTTCTCGCGCTTCAGCTCCGCCAGCTTGGCGACTGCCGCGTTCAGTGCTGCCACCTTTTCGCTGTTCACCAGCTGCTTCTGTTCGTCAGTTAGCGCGTCATACGCCGCCTGTACCGCCCTGACGGCAGCTTCGTTCTCCAGCGTTACCTCACCGATGGCGTCGATCTGCTTTTCCACGGCAAGGACAACGTTGCCCTTGATCTCTGCCATCTTGTCGAACACAGTCTCGGCCTTTTCTTTTTCAGCCACTGTCAGGCAATCCTTCTGCTCCAGCACCTTATAGGCAGCTTCGGCTGCGTCCACAGCCTCCCGGTCGTTGACGGACAGCTTCTCCGCCTCCGGCAGTGCTGCCAGCTGCACCTTGAACGCATCCACAGCCGTAAAGCCCTCGATCTGCTTCTCCAAGTTGACCAGCTTGGCCAAATTTACCTTGCTCTGCTCATCCTTGGCAAGAACCTCATACGCGGCGCGTGCGGCGGCCACATCGTTCATGCTGCGGGTGTAGGTCTCATACTTCAGAGAAGTCGGGAGCTTGGCAATCAGGTCAGTCACGTAGCTTGCGCCAGTGTCGATGCTGACAACGTGCAGGGCATACCACGTGCCGTCGCTGTTCTGCTTGTTGCCTGCCTGATTGTTCATACTCAGCCAGTTCTTCGCGCCGCAGCCCAAATAGATGGTGTCGCCTGCCTTGACGGGGATCGTCTCCGTGCGCTTGAAGAAGCTGCTGCCCTCAGATCCGTCCGTGACCTTCTCATTCAAAAACGTCTTGACCTGGAAGTTCTTGTTGCTGGCGGTGGGCGTCAACTTGACGGATGCAGACTCTCCGTTGATGATCAAGGTGTAATCATACTGTCCACCAGCCTCGCCGGGGATAAATTTCGGGGTCAGCATCGCACCGTCCACGGTCAGGGCCTTAACGGTGGTGTCGGAATTGCCCCAGGTGCCGCCCAAGTCCGCACCGTAGCCGCTGGACGTGAACATGATACGGATCACATCGCCGCTTGCCAGCTTGCCGTTCTTCACCGTGAACGCACCGAAGCCCTCGTTGGTGAACCAGTCGTTCAGCGTGCCCATCCAGCCGGCGCTCTTGTTGCCGTCGAACTCGCCGAGGCCGTTGATGGAGGAGATGTAGTTGCTCTCTGCGCCCACCACCGTGGCGTTCTTGGTTTTCAGCGCGGCGGCCACGCAGGACATCATGGTGCTGTCGGCGGACAGATCGACCCATGTATCCACCAGCGTGCCGTCCCAAGGTGCTCCGGCCTTCTTGGAATAGGTGGTGTTCTCCACAATGACCTGCACCTTGCCGTAGTTGGCGGCGGCTTTCTTCATCGCCACCACAGCGGACTGATAGGCACTCTCCACCGCAGTGACGGAGGCGGCGGCGTTGATGCTATCCACGCCAGTGTCATAGGCGGCCTTCGCCTTGTCGCCCAGGCTGTTATACAGCGTTTGCAGGCGGGAGAGAGCAGCCGTCCTGGCGGCGGCCACAGTCTCCTCGCTGTCGGCGGTCATGGCCTGATACTCCGTCTTGGAGACCATCTTCAGCCGAATAGTTATGGTGCTGCCCTCTGCGGCATCATCAGGAATGAAATATGTGCCAATGTAGTAATCGGGATATTCAGCGCCATGGATATTCTTCAGCGTAGTCTTTGTCAACGGCTGCCATGTATGTCCGTCGTCCATAGACCACATGGGCCAATACTGCTCGTCCGAGGTTTTCAGATACCGCCACACCTCCACGCGGTCGCCGGGGTGAACGATCTTTTCCCACAGGCCAGGTACCTGATAACCTTCAGTAAACCCTTCCCGCTCGGTACTACCATCCGGTGCATAGTGATACAAACTGTTTTGGTTGGGCTTACCGTATTGAGCTGCACCGGTATCACCACTGGTCACAGCCGTGGTAAACAGCCCTTCTGGCACAATGCACATCGTCAATGCGGTTTGTGCTTTTAGCCCGGCAGTGTCGATCTTCGCCACCGCGTCCAGGCGCTTGGTCTCGTTGGCGGACAGCATCTTCTTCTGATAGCTGTTCAGCCCGCCGTACACCGTCTGAATGTCCTCCACCAGCGTCTTGTAGTTGGCGTTCAGGTCGTTCAGATCGTCGGGCAGATAGGACAGGTTCTGCCGCAGCCCGGCGATGACCGCCGCGTGGTCGATGGCCGCCGCACCCAGCTCCTTCAAGCAGGTGAAGTCCGCGTCATAGGTCTCCATCAGGGCCGTCAGGTCGGTGGCCTTCTGCAAATTGGCCGTCAGGGTCTCGTACTGAGCCTTGAGCGCGGCGTAGCCCCCCGCCGTGAAGTCATAGTCGTGGAAGTTGTCGAAATACGCCTTGGCCTCGGCGGCCTTTTCGGCGCGGTACTGCTTCAGCAGCGCGGCGGGATCGTCTGCCTCGGTCACGTGGATCAGGGCGTAGTCGCCGCCGTAGAGGGAGTAATACTCGCCGATGGTGGTGAACTGATACACATCAGTAAAGGTCAGTTCATCCGGCGTCACGTTGAACATGGCCACGGTGTACCAGCCGGGCTTGGTGAATACATATTGCAGACTGCCGTCCGCGCCGGTAACGGCGGCGGTCTTGTGGGTGGGCTGGGACAGGATCTCCGTCTCGGACGGGTCGCTGATGAACAGGGTGATGCCCGCGGCGCTCTTGCTCTGACCCAGATTGGTGGTGTTAGCGCCCGTCACCGTGGCGGAGAGCTTCGCCTTGTCGCCCACCTGCAATTCGCCGGGAGCGCTCATGTCGATCAGGGCGATACTGTCACGATAGTGCTCCTCGTAGACAGCGCGGCCATAGTGTATGCTTGTGGAATCATAACCGCTGGAGGCCTCCGTCTTCCACATGGGGGACTGAATACGGAACAGACGAATATCGTCCCCGTTGTGGAACTGCATCGTCTTATTTGCCATTTCGCTCTCGGTAAAAATGCCGTAGTTGTCGCCGTTTACCAGCAGCAAGAAATAGGGATTGGTGTCGCTCAAGTTTGCAGCGGGGCCAAGTATCCAGCCGTCATCGTGTCTGTCGAAGGTCAGGCCTGCCTGTGCCATCAGGCCTGTCAGGTCGGTATTGCCCGCAGCCAGCGTCAGGCTGCTGTTGGCGTACAGGCTCGTGCCGTCGAAGCCGGGATACAGGGCGGAGAAGTTGTTCAGGTACGTAAAAGACACCGTCACGGCCGTGGCGCTGGTCAGTGCGCGATAGGCGTTTTTCAGCGCTTCAATATGGGCGATATAATGCGTCCATTGTCCCGCGTCATTGTATGCATAATAGCCGTTGAAGCCCTGGAGCATTTTCCAGTCCTCGGTGGTGCCGCCCACGATGCGGTAGTCCACGTCGGCCTTCAGGGCGGCGTAGGCATCGGTGTAGGCTTTCCAGCTGTCCGCCGTATAGTCGCTCTCCTCCAGCTTGGCAGGGTCGTACTGCTGCAGCAGGGCGTCGGCCTCCGGCTTGGCCGCCATGTACTTGTCATAGGCGGCGGCGTAGGCTTCTTTGTTCACCAGCTTGTGGGCATCCACCGCCGCGGCCAGCTTGTCCACGGCCTCCTGCTTGGTGTCGGTGTTTTCGTCGGTGGGGTTGCCATCTTTATATAGCTGCTCCAGCAGCGCCCGACCGTCCGTCAGCGCCTTGGCGTAGGGCTGCCAGGACAGGGAGGTGCAGTTGTCGGCACTGACCGGGTCGCTGCTCCCGATAATTGTGGGGTCAGCCTTCCGAAGGTCACCGCCGTAGTACCACCGCCAGTCGGTGTTCAACGCCTCATACAGCGCCGTGGCGTTGACCCGGCTGGTGGGGATCAGGTTGTCGATGGCGGCTTGCAGAGCGGCAGCAGCATCGTCCACTTGCGTCTGCATTGCACCTACATCATCATTGATGGTTTTTGCTTTGCTCAATACCGTCTGATAGTCTGTCCAAAAGCCATTTTCACTGGTGACATTGCCATTCCAACGGTCGTCAGTCGTATGATACTTTCCGTCCGTTTCTATTGCCAGCAACTTTTGAAGTTCGCTCTTGTCTACTTCAACAACGTTGCCTTTTTCGGCAAACAACAGAAAATACTGTAAGCCATCATTGTCATCAATGACGGTCAAATAATACGTATACGTGCCAGTGAGGTCAAGGTCAACTTCATAATTCTTTTTCAACCATGCGAGATCTGCGCCCTCAGCCTGAAAAATATTTAATGGCAGAGTGTAGGTACCTGTTTCATCATCATATACAAAACCAGATACTTCATTGCCATTTTGCTCAATACCTTCAGAAAAATTATAATTATAATCTTGATCCGCGATATCTAAAATGTTATCGCCTTTTATCTTGATAATGGAGTCGGCTGTTCCCGAAAGCCTATACAAATGTAAATAATCACCAAAGAAGCCTAAATAGTCTCCCGTGATAGCTTTATCTTTATCATCTGTCAGGGAAAAGGGTAATTCCCCATCCACAGCAAAGGCGCTGACCGGCAGCAGCGAGACGGCCATCACCAGTGCCATCAGGAATGATACAATTCTCTTTTTCATTCCGTTTTCTTCCTTTCTTCTTTGCTCTCCCACGCGCCCCGCGCTGCGCCCCCAGCGGGGCGAAATTCGGAGGGTGCGGGGTCGTGTGATCTTCTCTCTATCTAAAAAAGGCGTTGGCCTTGGATTTTTGAGGAAGAGGGGACGGGGCGGCTTAGACCCCGTCCCCCCTTATGGAAAGCTGATGACCTCCGTTCAGGTCATCTCGGCTTGACATGGGTTGGTGTCTTTTTCGGCAGCCGCTTTCTTTGCTTCGGCGGCTTCCCGCTCTGCGCGGCGCTTCACGGCCTTTTCGTGGGCCAGTTGGCCCTGCCGCAGGTTCTTCTCGATCTGCTTCTGCCGCTTCTTCTCCTTACGCTCCGCCAAAAACAGAGGCTCCTGTACTGCCCGCTCCTTGCGGTAGCGAACCGTGCTGTTCAGCTTCATCATCCGAGCGGGCGGCAGACAGGCCGCACGCATAGCTGCGTCCCAGCTTCCGAAGCGTTGTTCGATAAACGCGCCGCCGTCCACCTCACAGGGGGCGGGACTGTGACGCAGGGTGCAGGCACACCGGGCCAAATACTGGGCCAACTCCCGCAAGGGTGTCTCGGCGTACTTTTCGGCAAACGCCGCGTCCCGCGCCGCCAGCGCGTCCTTGGTGCGCTGGGCGATCTGCTGGTCGCGCCAGTTCTCAACATCAAAATGCTGGTTGGGGTTGAAATGGCTCATGGACATACTCCTCCCTATGGTGATGTGGCGGTAAGAAAAAACGCTGACGAATCTCGTCAGCGTACACTCCTACCCTCGTCACAACGAAGAAGCGCCGCTGCAAACAAGTTCTCCTTCGTGTAATTCTACTGCCCTCGCGCCACGGGATCTCTCCCTCGTACACGACCTACCTTCTCAGGACTCGCGTCCCAATGGCGGGTATTGCCCAGCGGCTCAAAGCCGTTTCGGTCGTTTCCTTGCGCTCACAGTGCCGTCCGCGGTGGGTTTGGTTATCCATGTTCCTTTAAGGCTGTACCCTGACGAAAAATCGTCTTTACAACGCACAGCCACACGACGTCACAGAACTCAGCTGTATGAAATTTTCGGTTCTTTTGAACTGTTTTTTCGCAAAGTAACATACTTTGCGAAAAAGCGCGGAACGCCTTGCGCTGCAAGGCATTCCAGATTTGCGCCAGAAAAAAGTCGAAAATTAGAACTCGTTGTTGACACGGAAAAACGGCTGGTATATACTGTTATTCGGTTGAAATTGGAAAGTTTTCGCAAAGTATGTTACTTTGCGAAAATTTTTGTGCCATTTTTTGGATAGGAAAAAGGACGCCGAAAGGCGTCCTTTTTACGTTATTCCTTTGAGGAAGCCTATCCCCTCCACGGCCCTGCGCTTGTAGTCCATAGACGAGTGGACGTATAGCCGAAGCGTGGTGCGGACGTCGGCGTGGCCCAGCAGCTCACTGACGCTTTTCACGTCCACCCCGCGCTCCACACACCGCGTGGCGTAGCTGTGCCGCAGGCAATGGAAATTCCGATACCGCACACCGCAGCGCTCCAACAACACCTTATAGCGGTACTGCATCGCCCGCGGGTCGGGGACGATCTCCCCGCCGGTCAGCAGGTAGCTGTCCGGCTGCTTTGTCTCTAGCTTCAGCATCCGCAGCATCTCTTTCGGAATGGGTATCCAGCGTTCGGAATTTTCCGTTTTCGGTGGCTGCACCGTCAGGCACGTCCCGCCGCCTATCTGCGCGATGCGCTCCACCGTCCGCTGGATGTGCAGCAGTCCCGCGCCGACGTCCACGTCCTGCCATTGCAGGCCGCACAGCTCTCCCAGCCGCAATCCGGTGTAGGCTGTCAGCAGCACGCCCAGCCCCGTCCTGTCCGGACGGCGCAGAATGACCTGTCCCATCTGCTTCAGTTCCGGCTCGGTGAACACCTCCACGGCCTTCTGCCGCACCTTCGGCAGCGTCACATCCTCGCCGTAGCCCACACCGGCCATACCTACGATCCGCAGCAGCAGACCACCGATTTCTCGCACCAGCTTGGGCGAATAGTCCTCCTGTAACTGCTGGATGAAGTCGTTGATCTCCTCCGCCGTCACCTCCGCCGCCACGCACTCGCCCAGCGCCGGCAGGATGTGGCATTGGATGTTGCGGCGGTAGCACGCCAGCGGGGAGGGCTTTACGCTCCCCGCCATATCCTCTAAAAAGATAGCGGACAACCGTTCCACCGTGGCGTCCCTGCGGACGTATTTCCTGCGTTCTCCCATTTTTTCAAGCACCTTTCCGTCCCCCATAGATGCCCTGACTTCATGCAAAAAGCGCCGGCAAATGCCGACGCTTCTCTCGTGTAAACGGGCGCGAAGCCCCCGTTCATGCAGCTCGGTTTCAGGCGTGTGCATTGTGACACTTACCGGCGCGACCTGACTTATCTCCTGCCTCAGAGGAGCCTCACAGTGACCTGTTCGCGGGGACTTTGACCCACATTCCAACTTTCACCGAAACGCCGCAGCGTTTCAGACCAGTAAGCCTATTCACTTTTCGGGGGCTACGGGTGCTATTATGATGAACACCCCGCCGTTTTGCAAGAGGGGATTTGTTTCGTAGGATGACACATTTTTGCGGTGTTGTTTGTTCGTTCCCGCAAAGCCGTATGGGAACTGCGTTCTTGTCTGTATTACATGACGTGTTCTCATGCTTTTTTAGCGAAAGTTGAACGTTTATGTATTCCCGTTTTCCGCCACCCACGTCCGCACATAGTCCACGAACAGACGGGTGGAGTTGGAAAGTGCCTTCTTGTCCTTGACGCCGATGCCGATAGTGCGGTAGAAGTGCAGGGGCGCATGGCAGACCTTGATGGGCGTGGGGCTGTGGCGCACCATCAGCTCCGGCAGCAGACTGATGCCCAGGCCCTCCGACACCATAGCCAAGATAGTCCTGTCCTCCCGTGCGATGTACTTCACGTTGGGGCGGATGCTCATCTCGTCAAACGCCGCCATGATCTCGTAGTCGTCGCCCTCCTCCAGCTGGATGAACGGCTCCTCCGCCAGCGCGGACACGGGGAACGGGTCACGGTCGGCGTAGGGGTGGTCGCAGGGGACGATGACCTGCAATTCATCACGGTGCAGGGCGTAGGTCTGCAAGCGCTTCACCGACGGCAGCCGCAGGAAACCGCAGTCCACCGTGCCGTTGACGATCCAGCCCTCGATCTGATCGTAGAAGTCGCCGGTGACGACTTCAAATTCGATATTAGGGTAGATCTTCCCGAAGCTCTTGAGGATGCGGGGCAGCCACTGGGCGGACACGCTGGAGAACGTGGCGATCTTCACAAGGCCGCTGTCCATGTCCTTCAGCCCCTCCACCGTCTGCATGAGAGAATGGTGGGCGGCGCACAACTTCTCAATTTTGGGCAGCACCGCCCGTCCGTCCGCCGTCAGCACCACGCCGCCGCGGTTGCGGCTCAACAGCTTCACGCCCAGCTCGTTTTCCAGCGAGTTGATGGCGTGACTGATGCCGGACTGTGTGAAATTCATGGCCTCCGCCGCCTTGGAGAAGCTGCCGCAGGAGACCGTTTTCAGAAAGACCTGATATTTGGAAATACTCATAGCGCACCTCGTTTCGAGAAGCATTATACTATACAAGTCCTCATGTTTTCAAGAATAAAGATGCGCTTCACAAATCTTTTTCGACCTGCTATGATAAGGCCATGGTTCAGCCAACCATACTTTTTCTTTTCCATGAGGATCTACCTCAAAATAACACCGGCAGCGTGTGGGTAACGCCGCCGGTGTTGTTTTTATTCGTTCAGCTTCTGTTCCTCGTCGTGGATGAACATGATGAGGAAGCTGACGGTCAGCAGCCCGCAGGACAGCCAGATCGTCCCCGCGCCCCAATGGAGCGTGGCGGTGCTGCCGACGCCCGCGCCCAGCGCGAACAGCAGCACCACGCTGAAATACGTCAGCGCCTTGTGGAGTATTTCCTTATCCCCCGTATGGAAGTAGGCGCACAGCGCCTCCGTACCGCTGCGCATATTGCCGATGCACATGGTGCTGGCGTAGGCGTGGCCCCGCACCTTGCGGAAGGTCTGCACCTGCATGGCGCACACGAAGGACACCACGGCGTTGGCGGTGGTGTTCAGCGTTTCCGGCAGGAAGCCCACCGCCGCCAGCAGCACGATCTCCGCCAGAATGATAAGCTGCCGCCAGTGTACCTTCTCCATCCGCTTGAAGTGCCGGTGGACGCACTCCGCGATGTAGATACCCAGCAGGAACGCCAGCACGGGGACTAAGTATCGCAGTGCCTGTCCCCAGTCTCCCTCGAATAGATGCGTACTCAGCAGCACGATATTGCCAGTCTGGGCGTTGGCAAACACCTTGCCGCGGCAGCAATAGGTATAGGCGTCCTGCAATCCTCCGGATAGGATGATAAAAAAGGCTGTCAGCATGGAATCGGACATCTGCCCGTGATGCTTTTGCAGGAAAGTCATGTGCGATGCCGCCTCACTTTGCCACCGGTGCGTCCGGCCAGTAGATGACGTAGCACTCCTGCATCTCGCCCATATAGAAGAAGATGTTTTCGCCCATCTCGATGTGCTCGCCGAAGGTCAGATCGGGCACGAACAGCCGTCCGCTGGTGCGCTTGGGCCCCTTGATGGTAAAGCCCTCCGCTGTGGGGTGCTGCCGCAGCTCGTTGGCCGCTTCCTCCAGTCCGGGGAAGTGCAGCGTCCGTTCCAGCTCTGCCAGCTGTGTCGCGCCGTTGATATAGACCAGGTGATTTTCGTCCTTGAACCAGTTGATACGCATGATACGTCCTCCTTGGTGGTGATGGGGATAGTATAGCACAGTGCGTGAAATTTGTCATCTGTCCATGTAAACTGACGGACTTTACCTCTCCTATTCGAGCGCAGAGAACAAATCGCCTTCAAGCGACAGGACATCGCCCATCGGTATCCTTGTCCCGTCCCGCATGGTGATCATTTGCTCGAAGTCATCTATCTTCCTGACTGCTCCGGTTATGGTCATATGCGCGCCGCCAGCCTTCTTCTCGTCGGGCTTGAAGTAGGTAATCCTGACCTCCGGCCCTTCCGCTAGAACATCCATAAGCATCTGATACCGCACATTCAATGCGGTCAGGCTTTCCTCGTCCAGTTCTATCTTCTCATCGGTCAGACGCCCTGTTTCCCTGATGGCGGAGTCATACCCAGCAAGGGCGGCAAAGGGCGAGAACTGTGCCGCACGGTCTGACATCGGCATCTGCGGGCGGGTTTTGGAGACATGGTGCGGGAGGCTCATAATTTCATCATACTTCTCGTTCACGCCTTATGCCCTCCGATCTGAGCATTACGGCCTTTGGCAGTCGCGCCTTCTTCAAGATTCATTCCTTTGAGAATGGCGTTCTTCCCGTACTTCTTCTTGATGGCAAGGGTAGCCGCCTGTATCTTCCGTTCACGCTCCAGAGCAGCATCCTCGGCTTTCTGTTTTTCTGCTTCCGCGGCATAGTCCGTAAAAAGGTCGAGCTGGACGGCGCCGCCATTCTTCTGCGGTGCATCCGCTTCCGGCAGGACGTGGTTGGCCACAACATACATACGGCGGACAAGCAGGCTCTTGTCCACGATTCGGTCATACAGCTCCGTCACTGCACACATTATTTTGCGTGTAGAGGATGTGTGTCCGTTAAGATTGATAGAACCATGAGCCTGCTTCGGAATCTGCCGTCCATAGCGGTCTGTTTCGATCACGCCGTGGTACTTTGCCCGCCGTGACGGGTCAGTCAGGTTGTCGATGTCATAGCCTACCGTAAGGACGATCTGATCGGTGACAAGTCCTTTGTCCACCAAGTCCAGCACAAGCAGGTCTGTCATCTCGCGGATGACGAGCTTTGCCTTCTCGGCGTCATAGGGACAGTGCAGTACCTGCCCGGAGCTAATGCTGTTTGTACTGGGGCGATATGCCTTGATCGCCGCGATGGTCGTCGGCTCCCAGCCCCACGCATGGTCGATGAGAAGTTCCGCGTTCTTTCCGAACAGCTTGTAGAGCAGGTCTTCATTCCGTTCCGAGCAAAAGGCGACATCACCCATCGTGAACATCCCGTTCTTCTCAAGTTTTTGGGCAATGCCTCTGCCTACACGCCAGAAGTCCGTAAGAGGTCGATGCGCCCACAGTTCGCGCCGGAATTTCATCTCATCCAGTTCCGCGATGCGGACGCCGTTCTTGTCTGCGGGGATATGCTTCGCCACGATGTCCATGGCCACCTTGCTGAGAAAAAGGTTCGTGCCGATGCCTGCCGTCGCCGTGATGCCGGTGGTCGCAAGCACATCAAGGATGATCTTCATGGCCAGGTCATGGGGTGTCAGCTTATAGGTGTCTAAATAGTTCGTCACATCCATGAACACCTCGTCGATGGAATAGACCACGATGTCCTCTGGAGCAATATATTTGAGGTATATCTGATAGATCTGTGTGCTGACCTCCATGTAGAGCGCCATGCGTGGCGGTGCAACGATGAAGTCAACGGCAAGAGAAGGATCAGATTGCAGTTCGGAATAGAAATGCGATGAGCCATTTAGCTTGCGTCCCGACGCATCATGCTGGCGCTTGGCATTTGCCTCTCTGACGTGCTGCTTGACCTCAAATAGCCGTGCGCGGCCAGGGATGCCATAGCTCTTGAGGGAGGGCGTGACGGCAAGGCAGATGGTCTTATCCGTTCGGCTCTCATCCGCGACCACGAGGTTGGTGTCCATGGGGTCTAAGCCCCGTTCCCTGCATTCCACGGAGGCGTAGAAGCTCTTGAGGTCGATGGCAATATAAGTCCGCTGTTTCATCTTCTCCGCCTCCTTCTTAGAGTTTTTGCCCTGCGGCTTCCCACATTCACGCCGCCGTATAACAATTATAGATACAGCCGTCACAGGAGGTCAAGTGCCTATCTGTAAATTGTGGTACGGCATAGAGCCTGACCTCTGTCTCCACATAAGTGAAGGCAGGTGCGCGGATTGCACACCTGCCGCTTTTTGGGTATTCTGTTGCGCGGACGGCACAGCTTTTTCGTAAATCAGCATCATTCAGGAAACCTGCGCCGCCGCGCCATGTCGTGCGGCGGCTTTTGCTGCACCTGACGGGATTTCTGACGGCGCAAGGTCTGCGTTTCCGCAGATGGGCAGGAAGCAGATGCTCTGCACCGCCTGCTGCTTATGCCGCAGGGAGACATGGACATAGGTTTGCAGCGTGATCCGCACGTCGCTGTGGCCCAGCATTTCGCTGACGCTCTTGACATCCACGTACTGCTCGATGCAGCGTGTGGCGTAGGTATGCCGCAGGGCATGGAAATTTCGATACGGGACGCCCGCCCGTTTCAACAGCGACCTATATCGGTTCTGCATAGTACGCGGTTCCAGCGGATCGCCGGAGCTTGTCAGCAGGCAGAAACTGCCCGCGTTCTCGGGTCTGTGCGCTGCCAGCAGGGACAGGATATCAGTTGGCAGCGGTATTCTCCGCAGCGACGATTCGCTCTTGGGCGGCTGCACAATGAGTCTTGTGCAGCCTTTCTCATAGATCCGCTGTACCTCCCGCTCCACCCGCAGAAAACCTGCGTGGAGGTCGATATCCGACCACCGCAGCGCACACAACTCTCCCAGACGAAGGCCGCTGTTCAGTGTCAAAAGGACACCAAGGCCGGTCAGGTCAGGCTCGTTTACGATATGATGCGCCAGCCGCAGGATCTCCGGCTCGGTGAATATCTCTACCTGCCGCTTTTTACACACTGGCAGCTCGGCGTTTACCCCCGTGCAGAAGCATCCCCGCTTGGCCGCCGTCCGCAGGATGGCCCGCAACAATACGCCAACATCCCGTGTGCTTTTGGCCGACAGGCCCTGCTCCTGGAGCTTCCTGTAAAAATCCGCTACCCGCTGCTCCGTCAGCGTATACAGCGGCGCAGCGCCCAGCTGCGGCTGGATATACCGCCGCACCACATACCGGTATCGGCTGACGGTGGACTCCTTCAGCCTCCGCTTCTGCTCCCGCTCCGTGAAAAATAGCTCCACAGCCTCCGGCAATGTCATGTTATTGCTTGGCGTGATCTCACGGGGCAGCTCCCGCAGACGCTGCCGCCGTTTTTCCCGACAGGCGCTGTAGGTGGCGGCGTAGACGTAGCCGTACTGCGCCCGTCCCTCCGGCGTCCGACCTCGGATATAGCGGCCCTCCCAGCGGCCATCGCCGCGCTTATAGATGTTCTCCCCTCTGCGTGGCATTTCGTACTCCTCCTGACGCGATTTTTGACGGCGAACACCCTTTTTATCATCCATCATCGCGGAAAGGCACAGCGGATAAACCTCCCGTTTCGGTCTCCAGCGACTGTTTTCGCCCTGACACCGATGCCATACTTGACTTCCCGCCCCACAAATGCTATCGTTTTACCATAGCCGATGGCGAAAAGTGCTTTCCTGAATGATGCTGATTTACGAAGGATGTCGCTCCATCTGGCTGAGTTTATTATGCCCAGGAGGGACACAAAAATGCCACAGGTCAACGGTGATAACCTGCTGCATCAGCAGATCGTCAAACGCACCATTGAAGCCCTGCAAGCGCAGGACGAGGCTTTTGCGATAGAATATGAAACCGCCAGCGACGCCGACCTCATCGCCTATGTGCGGCAATGTGTCGATGCATCCTATACGCCAGCGCCCTGTGAGATCGTGGGTGGTGCGTACATTGCCCAACGCTTCGGCAACTGGTCTGCGGCGCTGAAGGCCGCAGAGCTGCCTTCACAGTACAAGCCGCCGCGGGAGCATCACTATCCCCGCTACGAGCAGGAGTACCAGCGGCAGGAGGTGCAGCTCTTGCAGGAACGAAAAGCGAAACGGCAGGCCAAGGCCGATCTCGTCGCTCAACGCAAGAACCGCGATAAGGCCCGTGCCGCTGCCAACGCCGCGAAGAAGAATGAGAAAAAATGACGGGTGTATCGACTGATACACCCGTCATTTTTCGTTGTCACTTGGTGAGCAGACCACCCACCAGTGCAAAGTAGTCCGGCGCTTTGCCATCCCTGCCCCACAGCATGGGCAGGTGGAAGTAGTGCTGCAAACAGCCCTCCACATTGCCGCCCAGCGCCTCGATGGAGTAGCGCAGCAGCTCCGGTCTGCCGCAGGGATGTCCCTGTACCTTTTCGCACGTCTCGCACTGGTCGCAGGTGCCCGCCAGCAGCATCTGGCTTCCCGGCGTTTCCCGCTCCCACCGCTGAAGCTCTTGCCGGTACAGACGCTTTTCCTGCTTCAGTGCCGCCAACGCCTCGTCCAGCGGCTGCTCCGGCACATCCGCCTGTAAGATGCGGGCATACAGCCGTAGTCCACTGTAGCTCTGCCAAATGGTCATGGGGTCAAAATCGAAAGGCGGGCACGTCCAGCGGGTATCGTAGCTGCCGCACTGCTGGCAGAAGGGCAGGAACTTCTCCACATGGACAAAGTGCGTCACGAAATCCTCTGCACTTGTTTCCGCCGTCATTTCGCGGACATGGTATTGGAACGCCATCTCAGACACCTCCTCGGCTCGATGCCGACAGTATAGCACACGGCATGATCTTTGTCATCTCGCGTCATGGGCAGCGGAGATCTGTTTTGTGGTCAGTTCTGTCGGATGCAGCAGCACCAGCGACTTGTGCTGTCCCTCTGCGTAGGCCAACGCTCTATCCTCCGCACTGCTTGTGGCCGGTATGTCCGTATCGTAGACGCACAGCACCACATCGGCGAGGTCAATGATCTTCTTGTAGGCTTGGAGCTGCGCGCCCGGTGCGCCAGCTTCGCACACAGCAGACAGGTAGGTGCAGGCGGTCAGCATATCGAAGTACCGTTCCCGCAAATAGGGCGCCCATTTTGTCGCCTGCTCCTCATGGGGCGTGTAGCAAATGAGCATCAGGTCATGGTCGGTCGTTGCCCGCAGGCCGTTGACGATCTCAGCGGCGTACAGTCCCACACCGCAGTCACAGGCCACAAGGAACTGCGACACACCATTCTGGCGCAGCACCATGATCTGCTGCGCCAATTCGATTTTCAGTTTTCGGCAGCGGTCATCTTCTTCGTCAAAGCCCCACGGAAAGCGCATAGGATGCTGCCCGATAATCGCACAGCGTATCGGTTTGTCCATACCTTCGCCCGCCTTATTTGTAGTCTATTAGCTTACAATTCATATTCTAACAGTCGCTATTTTTCGCGTCAAGGAAAATGTAAGCTATAAGCGTATAAATAAAACGCTTTAGGCATACAGACGGAGGCGACACATGGATAAGAAGCTATTAGGCAAGAGGATCAATACGGCACGCAAGGAGCGCGGCTGGACAGGTGAGCGGCTGGCGGAAACGTGCAGCATCAATGCCACCTACCTACGGCAGATTGAGGCGGGCACAAAAGTTCCCAGCCTGCCGGTGTTCGTCTCGCTGTGCGCGGCGTTGAAAGTCTCCCCAACATATCTGTTGGTGGAGGTACTGCCCCAGCAGGGCAATCAGGATATGGATGCGCTGCTGGAGCTGCTGCAAGCCGCCACGCCGAAGCAGCTGAACATGATGGTGTCCATGCTCCGCGGCGCGTTGGAGGTGTCGAGGGAATAACAGAAACCCGTCTCAAATTGAGACGGGTTTCGACGGCTTTTGCAGGCGCTGGAGCCAACAGCGCGGCGGCAAACGATGCAAGTATCGTTTGAGGGCATGAAAAAAGCAGGGCAGAGGAATTTCCTCTGCCCTCTATTCATCCCCGTAGTACACCGGTCTTGCCGCAGTCTCAAAGCCGGTTCGGTGGGATATCGCCACGCCGTCTGTGCTGGACGCGCAATGCACCACCAGCAGGCGGCCCAG
>ULWW01027345.1_pt1 | contig 26701 bp, 17 predicted proteins | sample 1960741 | NCBI WGS metagenome assembly ULWW01 (sample SAMEA4835823, study PRJEB28245) | human gut metagenome | biome: gut microbiome; material: fecal sample | place: Denmark | collected 2008
ATAAGGCACAGCAGATGAGTGCAAGTGTGATAACAACAGGTGTTTTCGTTAAAAAATTTTTCATGACAGAATAACCTCAATAATAAAAGTATAATTTTAAACAGTAACAGATGACGGCAGATTCACAGATGTGTCGAGCGGTATTACATGATCGCACTGTTCGGACATACTATAGCATAAAAGAAATCCGAAAAAAAAGACATAATTTTATTTAGAGATGAAGGTTGCAAAAACTGTATAAAAACAAATGGAATCTGTTGACAATTTGCACAAAAAAGGCATATAATTTTTGTTATCTGAGCACATAAGATTGCCAGAAAAAATAGCGCAGACATTTCATTCGTGTTTGTAGTTTTATCAAGGAGGGTTTTTGAAATGGCAAAAAAACCGTATTATATTACAACCGCCATTGCATATGCATCAGGTAAACCTCATATAGGCAACACCTACGAGATTGTGTTGGCTGACAGCATTGCAAGGTACAAGAGATTCGCAGGATATGATGTAAGATTCCAGACCGGAACCGATGAGCATGGTCAGAAGATCGAGAACAAGGCTTTTGAGAACATGCAGACTCCAAAGGAATTCGTTGACGAGATTTCAGGCGAGATTAAGAATATCTGGGATCTGATGAACACATCTTACGACAAATTTATCAGAACAACAGATGCAGATCATGAGAGACAGGTTCAGAAGATTTTTAAGAAGCTGTACGATCAGGGTGACATATATAAGGGAGAATATGTAGGAAAATACTGTACTCCATGTGAATCCTTCTTTACAGATTCACAGCTTGTAGACGGCAAATGTCCGGACTGCGGAAGACCGGTACAGGAAGCAAAAGAGGAAGCATATTTCTTCAAACTCAGCAAATATCAGGACAGACTGATGAAGCACATTGAGCAGAATCCTGATTTTATTCAGCCGGAGTCCAGAAAGAACGAGATGATCAATAACTTCATCAAGCCGGGACTTCAGGATCTGTGCGTATCCAGAACATCCTTTAAATGGGGTATCCCGGTTGATTTTGATGACAAGCATGTTATCTATGTATGGATCGATGCATTATCAAACTATATTACAGGTCTTGGATACGATGTAGACGGTAATAACGATGAATTATATAAAAAATACTGGCCTGCTGACTTACATCTGATCGGAAAAGATATCTTAAGATTCCATACGATCTACTGGCCGATCATGCTGATGGCGCTTGGAGTACCGCTTCCAAAGCAGATCTTCGGACATCCATGGCTGATCCAGAATGACGGTAAGATGAGTAAGTCCAAGGGAAATGTAATGTATGCAGATGATATGGTCCGCCTGTTTGGTGTGGATGCAGTCCGTTTCTTCGTTCTGCATGAGATGCCGTTTGAGAATGACGGAATCATTTCATGGGAGCTGGTTGTAGAAAGAATCAATTCCGAGCTTGCAAACACACTTGGAAATCTGGTAAATCGTACAATCTCTATGTCAAACAAATACTTTGGCGGCGTAGTTACGAATACCGGAGTAATAGAAGAAGTAGATGAAGATCTGAAGAATGTCGTATTAAACTGCCGTATCAAGGTCGCAGAATGCATGGATAAGTTAAAGGTTGCAGATGCGATCTCAGAGATCTTCACCTTATTCAAGAGATGCAACAAATATATCGACGAGACCATGCCTTGGGCACTTGCAAAAGATGAAACAAAGCAGGATCGTCTGAATACCGTATTATATAATCTGGTTGAGAGCATCGTGATCGGTGCGTCTCTTCTGGAGCCATATATGCCGGATACCTCTGTTAAGATCCTGAACCAGTTAAATGCTGCAAAGAGAAAGGTAACAGAGCTTGGAAGATTCGGACTTTACCCATCCGGAAACAAGGTAACAGAAACTCCTGAGATCCTGTTCGCAAGACTGGACGTAAAGGAAGTTATGGCAGAAGTTGCCAAGTTTGCACCTCCTGTAGAAGAAACTATCTACGAGAAAGCAAAGAAGCAGAAGGAAGAAAAAGAGAATTCCGAAGAAAAGAAGAAAATGAAACAGGCAGAAGCTAAGGTCGCTGCACTTAACAATGATCCGTCTGTTCTGAATAAACAGCAGATCACGATCGAAGAATTTGAGAAGATGCAGTTGATGATCGGCGAGATCATTGCATGTGAGGAAGTACAGAATTCCAGAAAACTTTTATGTTCTCAGGTTAAATTCGGTGAGAACAATGTGAAACAGATCGTATCGGGAATTAAAGGCTCCTATTCACCGGAAGAAATGGTTGGAAAACGCGTTGTTGCGATCGTAAACCTGAAGCCATGCAAGCTTGCAGGAGTTGTATCAGAAGGTATGCTGCTGTGTGCAGAGGATGCAGAGGGCAATCTGTCCCTTCTTACAACCGAGAAGAATCTGCCAGGTGGTTCATTCATCAGCTAATTAATTTAATAGAAAACGCAGCCCTACAGATATGAAGTCGTTGATTTATTGGGTGGTCTATGATAGAATTTTAATGTCTGCTTATAGTATGGAGGAAAGCAGATTTTGAAAGATTTAGAAATCTTAGCGCCATGTCCCTTTGGATCAACGACGAAAAGGGTGACGAGGATAGAGGTTATCGAAAATTCGGCGGATGCCTCTACGCAGAGTCCGGATGCGCACATGCATGCCAAATATGGAAGAGATTCCAAAACAAAGCAGCATGACCGGATAATTTGATGATGCAGTAAAATATCTGGCGGACGATAAAGACAGATATACGAACAGAAAAAGAAATATGCATCATAAGCCGAAAGGAGATAATTGAATATATGTGTGGAATCATAGGTTTTACAGGCAGAAAGCCGGCGAAGGATATCCTGATCGATGGACTGGAGCGGTTAGAGTACAGAGGCTATGACAGTGCGGGTATTGCACTTTTAAATGACGATGATACATTAACGATCCGGAAGAAGGCAGGAAGAGTCAGCGAACTCAGGGAACTGTGTAAGGATGGAGATTATTCATCGACTTGCGGTATCGGACATACAAGATGGGCAACACATGGTGGAGTTACAGATGCGAATGCGCATCCGCACAGATGTGGAAATGTTGCTCTTATCCACAATGGTATCATTGAGAATTACAGTGACATCATAAGAGAGTATGGACTGGCAGATAAGCTTGTATCAGAAACAGATTCTGAAGTTGTGGCAGCCCTGCTGGATACTCTGTATGATGGTGATCCGATCGCAGCAATTCGGAAGGCGGTTAAGATAATTGCGGGTTCATTTGCGCTTTGCATTATGTTTGCAGACAGACCTGGAATCATATATGCAGTAAGAAATGTCAGCCCGATGGTAGCAGCACACAGCGAAGAAGGATCTATCATTGCGTCAGACCTGACAGCGATCATTTCATTCTCAAAAGATTATTTCGTTGTACCGGAATATCATATCCTTACAATGACACAGGAAGGAATCCGGGTTGAGGATCTGAAAGGCAATGAAGTAAAGCCACAGATGTTAGAGATTACATGGGATATCACAGCCGCTCAGAAAGGTGGATTTCCACATTTCATGTTAAAAGAGATTTATGAGCAGCCGGAATCCCTGAGAAATACGATCACACCAAGAATTGTGAATTCACTCCCTGATTTTACAGAAGACGGGATTGATGATGAAGTATTTAAAAATTGTGAAAATATCACAGTCATTGCATGCGGAACTGCTATGCATGCCGGAATCGTAGGAAAAGCAATGATTGAATCAGAGCTTCGTATACCGGTAAATGTGGAGATCGCATCAGAATTCCGTTATAAAGAACCACTGATCAATGAGAAGACATTGGTTATCGTAACTTCCCAGTCGGGAGAGACAATTGACACATTGGAAGCAATGCGTCTGGCAAAAAGATGTGGTTCCAAGGTTATTTCGATCGTAAATGTAAAAGGGTCTACGATCGCAAGAGAAAGTGATTATGTGTTATATACACATGCCGGACCGGAGATTGCAGTTGCAAGTACAAAGGCATATTCGGTTCAGATGGCGGCAATGTATTTAATCGGCTGCAGGCTTGGACTTGTAAAAGAAATTTATTCAGAAGAGCAGGCAAAGGAGTTTATCAGCAAACTGTTGGGAACAATTCCGGTAATAGAAGAAACCCTGCTTCAGGCAGATGAAGTCAAGACTGTTGCTAATTATATAAAGATGGCTCCGGATGCATTCTTTATCGGAAGGGGCATGGATTATACTCTTTCACTGGAGGGGGCTCTGAAGTTGAAGGAGATATCCTATGTTCATGCGGAGGCTTACGCAGCAGGTGAATTAAAACATGGTACGATCGCTCTGATCACAGAGAATGTACCGGTTATCGCGTTAGCGACACAGCCGGCTGTATACGAGAAGATGGTTTCAAATATAAGGGAAGTAAAAGCCAGGGGAGCATATGTTATTCTAATTAGTATGGGTGACGAAGTTACTGACACCCAGATATGTGATAAGCATATAAGAATACCTAAGCAGGATAGTTTATTTACTGTATTTGCAGCGGCTGTTATTTTGCAGTTGATCGCATACTATACATCAGATGCAAAAGGGCTGGATGTAGATAAACCGCGTAATCTTGCCAAGTCTGTTACTGTAGAGTAAATGGGACTTGAGTGGCTGGAGAATAATTGCGGAGGGTGTTATTATGAGCACAGAGAAGACATATTTGTGCGATGAGTACAAATTATATTTTAAGATTGAAGATGATGTCCAGATCCTTCATAATGAAGTCGAGCTGTACAATACATCATTTGTAGGAAACAACAGCTTTTGCCATGAAGAGTATATTGACGGACAGAGAGCACTTACATATTCGATTCCGGCCATGATTACGATGAATCAGTTTATTACAAAGAAGATTCACAGGGACGAACTGGTGGACATTATGTTCAGCATAGCTGATCAGTTGATGTACCTGAAGGCGAATGATATGCCACTCGGTAAGGTTATCCTGAATATTGGATACATGTATCTGAATCTGGAGGATATGAGTGTTCAGCTTGTGTTCCTTCCAATTGATAAACCGATGGAAAAATGCAATATGGAGAAGTTTGTCAGAGATCTGGTAAACAAGCTTGATTTTGCAAATAAGAAAGCTTCAGACTGTGGATATGAACTGATCAAATTCTTTGATCATAATTCATCCTTCTATCTGTCAGAGTTCTACAAGATGATCACAGATATGAAGAATGACAACAATGTTCATCCGGAGGATGAGCAGCATTTCATTGTCAGACCGCAGAAAGCAGAGGCAATAGAAGATAAGGAAGTTCCATTACAGACAACCGTTGTATCAACTCCAAGCTTTAAACTGGCAAAGGAAGTTAAGGATTATTCCGGTAATGATATCGGATTTGATGATGATTCAGACATTACATCAACGACTGTTTTGACGAATGCATCCAAGAGCAAACCGGGTCCTGTTATCGTAAGAACCAGAACCGGTGAGCGGATTAAGATCGACAAACCGATCTTTTGTATCGGTAAGTCTGCACAGGGTGTTGATTATCAGGTAACAGACAACAATTCTGTCAGCCGTCGTCATGCATATATCATCAACGTCAATGGCGTTTATTATCTGCGTGATAACAAATCAACCAATCACACCTATCTTGGTGGCAAGATCATCAACAGCGGCACAGACATGATGCTGATCGATGGCAGCAAATTCAAATTAGCAAACGAGGAATTCACATTCCGCGAGAAATAAACCAAAAGGCTTCGTCCTGTTTCTGACAGACGAAGCCTTTTCATATAACTATTCTGTAAGTATTTTATCAATAGGCAGAAAGACAACAGCGTGTAGTATGTATAGATAGAAAAAAGAACAATATCTTTCATGTAGCAGACCTTTTTACTCTGTATAACTTCGAACTAACCTCGGCGAGCCTCGCTAAGGTCTCAGTTACGAACGTCGGTCCTTAACGAACCACCGTTAGGTGGGAGTTTAGTACCGCTACGTGAAAAATAGAACGAGAGTGTTCTGCGTAGTGAAAGGGTATTGTTCTTTTTTTTAGATGAAAAATTGGTGCTGTTGTCTTTCGTCCGTTTATTCCTCGGAAGTGTCGGCTTCCGTAGCGTCAGCGGTCTCAGTAGCGATCATTGCCTGATCGATCTCCTTCAGGCTGTCGGATGAGATGCTGTAGTATTCACCGTCATCGTTGATAAGTGCCTTGATGACTACAGGATCCTTGTACTGTGGTTTTTCGGCATGAGAAGAAAGGATCGATGCAATACCGTTTGCAAACTTTTTATCATATTCCTCTTTCTTAACGTCATTATAGACACCGTCGTCTACGTCTTTATTAAAGGCTTCAATATAAGCAATAATTTCATCGTAGGACTGGTCAAGGATTGCCAGTGGATATATGGTTACATCCACATAGTAGTCCCCGTTTTCTTTATAGCTTTCCGATACTTCATATCGTGCATCATTGTAAATAGCGGCAGCAACAGTGGTAAAAGTCTGGTTTACTTCAACAGACTGGTTGGTATTCAGATTATAATGTGTGATCAATTGGTTTGCGAGATTGGAAAGGCAGTCCTGATACAGTGCAAGTGCATCGGTTTCATTTCCTTTATTCTGTTTCACATAATTGGTGTAATCACCTTTATAATTAACATCGAGAAGATTTTTTACATACGATTGGTATGCGGTAACTTTTTTCTGACCACAGCTGGTAAAAGCAAAAAGAAAGATCAGGATCATAAATGCAGTGGTCAGGCATTTTCTTGTGTGTTTCATAGTAATAAAAATTCCTCCTAACAGTTCGGTTTGATTTCCTTGTCCAATATAGCACAAAATATGTGCTTTGTAACTAAATTAAGAAAAAATAATTGTGCAAAACTATAAGGGTGTGTTATAATCATTTCAATTAGTGCTTACAGAAAATGAGCATCTGTACTGGAATGCATAAGTATAACACACAGAAATAGATGACGATGGCAGGCGCAATGATTGCCCTGACGACAGGAAGATGCTTAAATAATAGATTATTTTGGAGGGATCATCGTGGCAAAAGACAATAATTTTGATGAGGAAGAAGTAAAGACAGAAGCATCATTTAAGACAGTAACATTTGGTGGATATGATAAGAATTCAGTTGATTATTATATTGAAGAGTTAAAGGCTGATCATGAAAAGGAAGTCAATGAGTTAAAGGCAAATGTAAACAAGCTCAGCGAAGCCGTATTAAGCCTTAAGACTATGAGAGAAGTAAACCTGACAGAGTCAAATAAGACAATTGATGGCTTAAAGGCAAAGAATGCAGAATATGAAAGCGAGATTGAATCTCTGAAGGAGCAGGTAAACGCTTATAAGCAGAAGGAATTCGAATCCGCAGGAAGATATGAATCCATTTCAAGAACACTCTTAGAGGCAAGAGAGAGCGCAGATGCGCTGATTGCCCAGACGAATAAAGAGTGTGATGCGCAGCATGCAGAGATGACTGCAAAGTGTGAAGCAATGGAGAAGGATACAACCGATCGTTGCAATGCACTTGAGACAGAGACAAATGCAAAGTGCAAGCAGATGTATGATGAGACGGAAGCAACCTGCGCAAGTCTGAAGGAGCAGGCTTACAACGACAGCGAGCGTACAAGAAATAAAGCACATGAAGCTGCAGAAGCTTTAAGTGCAAAGACAGATTATGAGTGCAGAACCCAGAAGGAAAATGCACAGAAGGAAGCAGAAGCTATTACAAACAAAGCGACCAGCGAAGCATACGTTCTCAGAAAGAATGTAAAGAAGGAATGTGATGCAGTCAGCAAATATATGGGAGAACTTCTGGCTGCCTTAGATGGTGTTGTAGATGCATGTTGTGTAACAAAGGATATTGCAGATAAGGCATTTACAGGTCTGAAGAGTGAAGCAACTTCAATGGTGTCATCCGAGGATGATAAAGAAGCTGCCGGAACGGAAGACGACAAAACAGAGGAATAATATTAACAGCGATATTTAACATACATGAAACTTTTCTATGGCTGACATGGAAAAGTTTTATGTGTCTATGGGGTTACATAAGAGAAAAGAGGGATACATTTGGAGATAGGCAAAATCAGCAATTATTCAGATTTTCTGAGTCATATTGAATATCCCGCAGTTGTATTCTGCGAGGATGGAGAAGTTTTAAGTATCAATAATGCGGCAGTAAAACTGGTTGGAAACCAGATCGATTCGATCACGATGGAGCCGGATAAGTTTATGTCCAGTGATGAGTTTTGGCCAATTTTAAATGAGAAGAAAACGATTATCTGGCATCGGCTTCTTCTGAATATAAATAAGAAAAAAAGACTGGTTGTAAGTGGATTTGTCAATCAGTTTGAATATAACGGGAAAAAGGCATATATGGTACTGTTTGAACTGCGCTCTGATGTAGCAATCGGAAGTATGAGTCTGGAACGTATCATTAACCATGCGGGCATTCTGGCACTGTATCTCTACAAGCCGGACAGCAGATGGCAGACTCGTTATGTAACAAAGAATATAACGGAATTCGGATATAAAGAAGGTGACTTTTACAGTGGAGCAGTAGGGATTCGCGATATTATAGTTAAGAATGACTATGATATTCTGATCGGGAATCTCTATAAGGCGGAGAATACAGGACATACGGATTTTGAGATGAAGGTACGTTTTGTATCGGCAGAGAGTGCAATCACTACTATGATGCTGAACTGTCACATCGTAAAGTCGCCGGATGGATGTGCTGATGGCATTGAATTATTATTTGTAAAAGAAAAAAAGCAGTCCTATGATGGGGAAAAAGGTGAATATATATTATCTGTTATGAACAAGATCAAGAGTCTTGTGATGGTAAAATCCATTAGCAGAGGACATAGCACATTGAAATACATTACACCGAATGCCAGGTTACTTGGAATGAATGTGGATGCGCTTATGGCGGGAAATAAACTGACAGAAGACTATATTCATCCACAGGATCGCGCAAGAGTTATTCAGAATGCGAAGAATGTGTTAAAGAGTGGTGGATCCGATTATGAGGACGAGTATCGTATCGTAGATGATTATGGAAATGTCAGATGGGTTCGTTCCCAGAACAGTATCACACAGGCAGGGGATTCTTCTTATACGATTGAGTTCTTTATAACAGATATTACAGAGAACAAGAAGCTGCAGAACAGTGTAGAGGAGGCTAAGAAAGAGTATGAAGACAAGCTTTCTTACATTATGAACACGAATGTAGATGAGAATGAATATACGAGCGAGAGTATCGATAAAGACAAATGGAACAGTATTGTAAAAGCATTTGCAAGCTTAAGCGGGCTATATTCAACGGTTGTATCTCCGGCGGGAGATCAGCTTGTAGAACCGGCAGGACCGTCTCTGCATATGGGAAGCTTTTATGATCTTTTTGAAAAACCTCAGTATAAGAGTATCATTGTGAAGTTAAATGAGGTGATCCTTCAGAACAATGTTCCGGTCATGATGGAGATGGATGACGGTATAGATGGAAGTATTATCTGCGGAGCCCCGATTAAGATCGGAGAGAAACACATTGCAACCTGGATCCTGTGCGGATATGATACAGCAGATGTTACAAAGATGAAGAAGGTCTATAAGATCCAGTGGAATATGTGCAATATCTTCTCAGAATATGCATATAATGACAAGGTCCTGTCCAAAGAAGCAGAACGGAGCAAATCTGTTGAGATGTTGTTAGAAGAGAAGATTCAGAGACAGAAGATTCTGACAGAAGCACTCAGTTCCATGGACAGTGATGATAATAAGACGATCAGCAATATTTTGGAAAGAACCAGTGATTATCTGGGAATCGATGTTATGGCGATCTATTCCCTGAACGAAGATCAAGAGTATATGTGCAGTCATATCTGGTCAAGAGAAAAGAGCATGTCTGCAGAAGAATATGTGGAAGAATGGCAGCGGGGAAAGAAATTCTTTGCACACAGCAAGGAACGTTCTTACGACTGCATTGTAGCAGATAAGAACCATGACTTTAAGAACTTCCAGAGCAATATGGAGCAGATCGGTGTAACGAGTTTTGTCGCACTCAGCATAGAGATCAATAATATCATCAGCGGTTGTATTGTTATGGCGAACAATCATACAGATAAGATATGGTCAGAGGATGATATTGAATTCTCGAAGGATATTCGAAACGTCATTCAGGGTATCCTTGCCAGAATAGAGGGTGATGGCAACATTCGAATGGTAAATAAGCTTCTGGTAGATACTTATAACCATATCAAGATCGGCATCTTTATCCGTGATGAAGAGACCGGAGAGGTATTGTTCTCCAATCAGCCGTTAAACGATATGCTCGGATATGATTTTACAGGAAAAGACAGTAAGACACTGATCCGTGATCTGAATGATACATTTAAAGGTGTGTCAACGGTGCAGAAGCCATTTCTGACCGAACGGAAAGAAGTGAGCTGGAGAAGTTATATCAGACAGTTCGATAAGATCATGGATTTATCCGAAGTCAGCATGAAATGGCTTGACGGAAGAAAGGCATCTCTTGTAATATTAAGGGATGTACAGGATTAACAGTAACCAGAAAGGGGACCAATCATGGCAAGTTCAGATATCGGTATAGATTTAGGTACCGCCAGTATATTGGTATATGTAAAAGGCAAGGGCGTTGTATTAAAAGAGCCGTCCGTAGTTGCCTATGACAGAGATACAAATAAAATAGTAGCGATCGGTGAAGAAGCCAGACTGATGCTTGGAAGAACACCGGGAAATATCGTAGCGATCCGCCCACTTCGTCAGGGCGTTATATCAGACTATACAATAACAGAAAAGATGTTAAAGTATTTTGTCCAGAAAGCAGTGGGAAGAAGTTACTTTGGAAGACGTCCACGTATCAGTGTATGTGTGCCTTCGCAGGTAACGGAGGTGGAGAAGAAAGCAGTAGAAGATGCAACTTATGCAGCAGGTGCAAGAGATGTATCGATTATAGAAGAACCGGTGGCAGCAGCAATCGGCGCAGGAATTGATATCTACAGACCATGTGGTAATATGATTGTCGATATCGGTGGCGGAACTTCAGATATTGCCGTTATTTCCCTTGGCGGCCCGGTTGTAAGTGCTTCCATTAAGGTTGCCGGAGATGATTTTGATGAAGCAATCGTGCGTTTTATGAGAAAGAAGCACAATCTTCTGATCGGGGAGAGAACCGCAGAGGAGATTAAGATCAAGATCGGAACCTGTTTCAGAAGACCGGAGAACATCACACTGGATATCCGTGGCAGGAATCTGGTAACCGGACTTCCAAAGACAGTAACAGTAACATCAGATGAGACAGAAGAAGCGCTGCGTGAGCCTGCATCCCAGATCTGTGAAGCCGTTCATTCCGTTCTGGAACGGACACCTCCTGAGCTGGCAGCAGACATTGCAGATAGAGGTATCGTATTGACCGGTGGTGGAGCATTGCTCCACGGACTGGAAGAGCTTCTGGAAGAAAAGACAGGAATTACAACCATGACTGCAGAAGATCCACTTCGTGCAGTTGCTATCGGAACAGGAAAATATATCGAATTACTCAACAGTAAGACAGAGTAACGCAGGAGACTTGTTGTGATAAAAGAAGGTTATGTTGAAAAAGTTATCTATAAAAATGACGACAATGGCTACGCCGTTTTCACTGTAGAAGGTGAAGACGGCGAAGACATTTTTGTCGGAACCCTTCACGGTATCAGTGAAGGAATCTACATATCTGCAGAAGGGGAATATGTCAATCATCCCCAGTATGATCTCCAATTCAAATTTACATCCTATGAAATCAAGATGCCGGACGATATGGTAAGTGTAGAACGATATCTGGGTTCTGGTATCATTAAAGGTGTCGGTGAGGCACTGGCAAAACGTATCGTAAAGAAATTCAAGATGGATTCTCTGCGTATCATTGAAGAAGAGCCGGAACGACTGGCAGAGGTCAAGGGTATCTCGGAGCGGAAAGCAAGAGAGATCGCAGTCTCTTATAATGAAAAGAAAGAGATGCAGGATGCGATCATTTTTCTGACCGGATATGGAATTTCGATTAATCTGGCGGTGAAGATCTTCAATGAATACGGTCAGGAGATGTATAAAATCATCCGGTCAAATCCATATAAGATCGCTGAGGATATCAGTGGTGTCGGTTTTAAGACGGCGGATGAGATCGCTGAACGAATGGGGATCAGCAGTGATTCGGATTTTCGTATCAGGGCAGCATTGTTATATACATTGTTAAATGCGAGCCAGCTTGGACATATGTATCTTCCAAAGCAGATGCTGGTGGCAAAGACGTATTCACTTCTGGTGGATGACAATGTGCCATATAATGAAGAACTGGAAAATGAGATCGGAAGCCAGATTATAGAGCTTCAGATGGCAGGCAAGGCGATCGTAAAGGAGCTTGACGGAGCTGTAATTGCGGTCTATGCTGCGGCAAATTATTATATTGAGCTGAATTCAGCAAGAATATTGTCAGATATCGATCTGGATTTCACATCAGAGGATCGTCCACTGGATAAGATGCTTGCACAGATCGAGGAAGTAGAGAAGATTACACTGGAAGAAAAGCAGAAACTTGCGATCAAGAATGCAGTCAATAACGGCGTGGCAGTGATCACAGGTGGACCGGGTACGGGTAAAACAACAACGATCAATGCCATGATCAAGATGTTTGAGAAATTGAATCTGGAACTGTTGCTTGCAGCACCGACCGGACGCGCGGCAAAGAGGATCACCGAGGCAACCGGATATACGGCACAGACGATCCACCGGCTTCTGGAACTGTCCGGTGGCGGGATTGATGAAGAAGGAAACAGTTCCACCTATACATTTGCAAGAAATTCAAACAATCCGTTAGAAGCGGATGTAATTATCATAGATGAGATGTCGATGGTAGACAGCAGCCTGTTTTACAGTTTACTGCAGGCGATCATGCCGGGAACCAGACTGGTGCTGGTAGGGGATTCCAACCAGCTTCCATCTGTCGGACCGGGAAATGTATTAAAGGACATCATTCGTTCGGAAGTATTTTCCGTAACAGTGTTGGATAAGATATTCCGACAGGGCGAGAACAGTGACATTATCACGAACGCCCATCTGATCAATGCGGGAAAACAGCTTGCGATCAATAATAAAAGCCGGGATTTCTTCTACATACCAAGACAGGGATCACAGGATATTATCGCAGAATTGAAACATCTGATCTTAGACAGTCTGCCTGGGTTCTTCCAGGTCGATCCGATGAACATTCAGGTGCTTACTCCGATGCGGAAGTATGAGCTGGGTGTTGAGAATCTGAATAAACGGCTGCAGGAGATCCTAAACCCACCGAACAGAAGTATACCGGAGAAAGAGAAAAATGACGTTGTATTCCGTAAGGGCGACAAGGTCATGCAGATCAAGAACAATTACAAGCTGGAATGGAAGATCATGGATGCAAAAGGACGCTTCGTGAAGGAAGAGGGGGTAGGTGTATTCAATGGGGATGTCGGTTTTGTAAAAGAGATTGATGAGTTTGATCAGAAGATTGTTGTCGAATATGATGATGGAAGACTGGTAGATTACCTTTACTCCCAGCTTGATGAACTGGAACATGCATATGCTATCACAATACACAAATCACAGGGAAGTGAGTATCCGGTCGTGGTGATTCCGCTTCTTACAGGTCCGGCAAAGCTGCTGAACAGGAATCTGCTCTATACGGCAGTTACAAGGGCAAGAAAGGGTGTTGTGATCGTAGGCAATATAGGTCTGGTTAAGACGATGATCGATAATATCGACGAACAGAAGCGGTATACGACATTTGCAGAACGACTGGTAGAACTGGCATAAATCAGGAGAGGGATAATTTCCGAATGCATTGAATGTGCGAAGCACATGATATAACAGGAAAAGCAATAAAGGGGGCTATATATGCAGATACAGAACAAATGGAACCGGGCAATGATAGATCTGGTATTTCCAAGACGATGCCCGATCTGTGATGAGGTTATGCCGTATGGTGCAAAAGGAATCTGCGGAAAACATGAGTTGCTGCCATATGTGACAGAACCCACATGTATGAAATGTGGAAAAAGTCTGGATGACGAGGAGTTGGAATACTGTGCAGACTGCAGGACGCATATCCGGAGTTTTGAACGGGCATATCCGGTCTTCCGGTATGTGGAACCGGTCGCATCCAGTGTGCTCGCGATCAAATATCACAATAAACGGGAATATGTGGAATATTATGGAAGTCTTGTTGCAGAACGGATCCGGAAAGCGGGACTTGCAGAACGGCTTCAGATCATTTTGCCCGTACCGGTTCACAGAAGTAAATTACGGAAACGGGGATATAATCAGGCGGAGCTGTTGGCAGATGTGGTAGGACGGAGACTGGATATTCCGGTAGATAACGGACATTTGCTCCGTGTGTCGGATACGACACCACAGAAGGAATTATCACCGCTTGAACGTGCAAATAATATAAAACAGGCATTAGAGGTCCGGGCACTTCTGGCGGAATGGAAGACGGTCTTATTAATAGATGATATTTATACGACAGGTGCGACAGTGCAGGCATGTACAGAAGCATTACAGGAGGCTGGCGTGGAACAGGTCTATGTCGGAGTGATATGTATAGGAGAAGGTCGATGAGCTTGCATCGGCCTTTTCTATTTGTGTAAGTTATGAGTCATGATCTGAGTCTGCATGAAATGGACAACTGCCGCAGGTTTTTATATGACACTTGGATTATAGAAGGTTCTGTGTTAGAATAAACAATGTCTGCGGACACTTTGTATTTGCAGACATTGTAACGATATAAAAATGAAAAAAGGCATATTGCCTGGGAGAAAATATGAGATTTCGTCCATGCATCGATATACATAATGGAAAAGTGAAACAGATCGTTGGCAGCAGCCTTCAGGATGAAGGAAATGCTGCAAAAGAGAATTTTGTATCTGAGTACGATGGCGCAGCATTTGCCCGGATGTATAAGGATGCGGGTATACAGGGTGGACATATTATCCTGTTGAATCCGGCGGGAAGCGAGTATTATGAGGAGGATTGCTATCAGGCAGAGCTGGCACTTACGGAATATCCGGGAGGCTTGCAGATCGGTGGCGGTATCAATGCGGAAAATGCCGGACGGTTTCTTGACATGGGGGCATCCCATGTGATTGTTACATCGTATGTATTTAAAAATGGAGAGATCAACTATGACAATCTGGAAGCCATCCGACGGGCAGTTGGCAAGAATCATCTGGTACTGGATCTGAGCTGCAGACGATGCGAGGATGGTTATTATATAGTGACAGATCGCTGGCAGAAGTTCACAAAGGTAAAAATGACGGAAGGAACACTGGATATGCTTGCCGGTTACTGCGATGAATATTTGATCCATGCGGTGGATGTGGAAGGTAAGGCGTCCGGAATCGAGACACATATTGCCGAGCTGCTTGGAAACTGGGGCAGGATCCCTGTGACCTATGCAGGCGGGATCGCGTCCTTTGAGGATCTGGATAAACTGAAGCTGCTTGGCAGAAACCGGGTTGATTTTACAATTGGAAGCGCACTTGATATCTTTGGCGGACATATGCGGTATCAGGATGTCGTGCGATATCCGGAGCAGTAAGAGCTGGCTAATTGTTATGGTATAAAAGTGAAAGACATATGGAGCCGGGAGGCGACGTGTTATAAATATATGTACAGTTGAGAAGGTATCGTACATAAAGAAAATATGGAGGGATAATAAAACATGAGAAAAATGAAAAAAGTCGCTGTTCTTTGTCTGACTGCGGCGATGACCATGTCACTGCTTGCAGGCTGTGGTGGTACAAAGAAAAATGCAGATGGTGAGACGACAGAGGTTACGACGGAAGCCGAGTCCACTGAGGAAGAAGAAACGACAACGGAGAAGGCAACCGAAGAGGAAACAGAGGAGCCAACAACAGAGGCACTGGGTGTTTCAGATGGTGATAAAGTCATCAATATCAATTTTGATGATAAGGATACGGATGGTTTCCACACCTATACGAATGGTGGAAATGAAGAAATGACCAATGAGGATGGAGAGCTTCACATCAACATCAAAAAGACAGGAAGTGCGGATTATGCAAACCAGATCTATTACGATGGCTTTCGTCTGTATCAGGGATGCGTTTATGAATATTCCTTTGATGTAAGATGCGATATTGAGCGTACGATCGAATGGAGATTACAGATCAATGGCGGAGATTATCATGCATATACCAGTGATGTGATCACGATTGGACCGGAGACGCAGCACATTACAGCACAGTTTACGATGGAAGAGGATTCCGATCCTGCACCTCGTCTTTGCTTTAATATGGGAAAGCAGGAAGGTATGACCGGAGACGAAGCAGAGCATAATATTTATTTTGATAATATATTATTAGAAGCAGTTGATGCTTCCGGTGCACAGCAGGTAGAAGCAACACCAGATCCTATGGCGATCAATGTGAACCAGGTCGGATATATGACCGGAGATTCCAAGGTTGCTACCGTGATCGGAAAAAATGCGAAGTCATTTGAAGTAATAGATGTAGCATCAGGCAAGTCGGTATATTCAGCAGATCTGCCGGAAGAAGCTGCCTACGATCCACCATCAGAGATGTTCTGCAAACAGGCAGATTTCTCATCCGTAAAGGATGCAGGAACCTATAAGATCAAGACAGATGATGGAGAAGAATCTGCAGAATTCAAGATCGGTGATGATATCTACGGCGACTTGTATAAGGATGTCGTGCTGATGCTGTATAACCAGCGTTGCGGAGTAGAACTTGACAGCAGCATTGCAGGAGAGTTTGCACATCCAGCCTGTCATACAGGAGAGGCAGTTGTATATGGAACTGATAAGAAGATCGATGTAACAGGCGGCTGGCATGATGCCGGTGATTACGGGCGTTATGTTGTATCCGGTGCCAAGACGGTACAGGATCTGTTTATGACATATGAGGATAATGGATATAAGGCAGATGATATCGGTATTCCGGAAAGCGGAAACGGTGTTCCGGATGTTTTAGATGAAGCAAGATATGAGCTGGACTGGATGCTTAAGATGCAGGATGACAATGGTGGTGTATATCACAAGGTAACCTGCGATGTATTCCCAGAGACAGTTATGCCGGAGGAAGAAACAGCACAGTTGATCGCATGTCCGATCTCGAATACAGCCACCGGAGATTTTGCAGCCGTTATGGCAAAGGCATCTGTCCTGTATAAAGAATATGATGCAGATTTTGCAGCAAAATGTCTGGATGCATCAAAGAAAGCATACGAATATCTGAGCGGCAACATGGATGCTTACGGATTCTCAAATCCGGAAGATATCGTAACCGGTGAATATCCGGATACCATTTTCCGTGATGAAGCGATCTGGGCAGCAGTAGAATTATATGCAGCCACCGGAGATGACACCTATAAGAAAGCAGCCGATGCGATCATTGAGGGTGACGATATTGTAAACTACGGACTTGGATGGGCAGATGTCGGATATTATGCCCTGTACGATTACATTAAGTATAACGGCGGTTCTGCCAAGGCAAACGAACTGTTCTTCAATGAAGTAGATAAGACGGTAGAACAGATCAAAGACAATGGTTTTGGCGTATGGGTATCACCAACCAAGACATTTGCATGGGGAAGTAATATGAACATTGCAAATAAAGGTATGCTTCTTCTGATGGCGAACAAACTGAAGCCAAATGCAGACTATGTAAAATATGCTTCCTATCAGAGAGATTATCTGCTTGGAAGAAATGCAGTCGGCTATTGTTATGTGACAGGCTATGGTACAAGAACTCCGCTTCATCCACACCACAGACCATCTCAGGTATTAGATGTAGCAATGCCGGGTATGTTGGTTGGCGGAGCAGACAGTAATCTGGAAGATCCATATGCGAAGGCTGTCCTTCTGGGCAAAGCACCGGAGAGCCGCTATGCAGATAATGCACAGTCTTTCTCCTGTAATGAGATAACGATCTACTGGAATTCTCCACTGATCTATCTGTTGTCAGGTCTGGGTAATACAAAATAAAAAAGAATACACACACATGAACATGCAGCCGGCAGGGGTATCTGTTCGGCTGCACTGATATAAGAGAGTTATAGTTATGGACACAATAAAGAAGTTATTAAAAAAAGAGATTGTAAGATATGTAATAGCGGGTGGAGCCACGACAGTTGTAAATATCGTTTCATTTTATCTTCTGCGGATGTTCACCGGCTTATCCAGAAGCGGAGCGAATGTCATAGCGATATCGCTGGCGATCCTGTTTGCATTTTTTGCAAATAAGTTTTTTGTATTTACGGAGAGCAGTAAGAAGGATGCCGGGACTTTAAGCCGGGAATTTATATCCTTTGTCGGAACCAGGCTTCTTGCCATGCTGGTCGAAGTAGTTGGAACGAATCTGTTATGTGATTCCTTCCGATGTAATGAATTCTTATCCAAGATCATTATTCAGTTCTTTGTAGTTGTGATCAATTATGTATTTGGCAAATGTTTCGTCTTTAAGAAAAAAAAGCCGTCTATACGGTTGTTTATGAAGAAGAACTATATCATTCTTCTTGCCGGACTGCTTCCGGCTTGTTTCCTGCTGGGGGTATGGATAGCAGAAAAGATCGGACCATTTGGCGGCAACAGTCTGACCATGGTGGACAGCCTGCATCAGTACCTTCCATTCTTTTCTGATTACTATGATAAGCTGAAGAACGAAGGAAGTCTGTTCTATACCTGGGATATCGGTCTTGGAAGCAATATGCTGTCGATCATTGCATATTATATTGCCTGCCCGATCAATTTCCTTGTGGTATTGTTCAAGCAGGAGCATATCTATATTGCGATGAGCTTGTTTATCGGGATCAAGATCATTTTATCCGGTATGTCATTTGCTTATTATATGCGGGAAAAATGTGCAGAACAGGGAAAATATCAGGCAGTGATTCTGATCTTTTCAACGGCATATGCATTAAGCAATTATATTATCGGTTATTCCTGGAACTTAATGTGGATGGATTGTATCCTGATCCTTCCGCTTATTATGGCGGGCTTTGAACGGATGACAGAAATCGGGAATTATAAATTATATGTGCTGTCCCTGTTCTATGGACTGATGTGTAATTATTATATTTGTTTCATGATCTGTATTTTCCTCGTTATGGAATTCCTGCTGACCAATCATAAGAGCATAAAGAAATTCTTTACGGATGGTTTCCGTTTAGCGGGCTGTTCCTTATTGGCAGCCGGAATGGCAGCATTTCTTCTGATTCCGGCGTACCTTGGACTGAATACAACCGCTTCGGCAAACCGTGTATTTCCGAAAGCAGAATGGTATGGAAGCATCTGGGATCAGATCAAACAGCTTTTTTATCTGACAAAGCCAATCAAGAACCAGCAATTTGACGGCGGGCTGAATATATACTGTGGAACGATCTGTTTTGTTCTGCTGTTTGTATATCTGCTGAACCGCAGGATCAAGCTGTGGGATAAGGTTAAAAATGTGATCATACTTGTAGTTATATTTGCAAGTTTTAACAACCAGCTTTTGAATTATATCTGGCATGGCTTCCATGATCAGTATGGAATCCCGAACCGTTTTTCATTTCTGTTCATTTTCCTGTTGCTTGCCATGTGCTGTGAAGTGCTGATGATGCTTCAGAAGAAGGATATCCTGTCAGTTATGCTTGGAATTGCCTGTGGATATGCATTCCTGATCCTGGCGACAAAGAAGTGTACACTGGAAAAGGAAACCTTGTTATGGACAGAGATCTTTATAACAGCATACGCAGTATGCATGGTCGGCTTCACATTGACGAAGGGTATATGGAAACGGGTCATATCCTATGTGCTTCTGATTGTCTGTCTGGTTGAGACAACGATCAATGGAATCAAGGGATATGACAGCAACGGTTATGTAGATATCAGTCAGTATTTTGGCCTGGAATCGGAGATCCGGAATGCAATTGATTATCTGGACTGCAAGGATAAGCCATACCGGGTAGAGATGATGAATACAAAGATCGTAGACGAACCGACCTTTTATAATCTGAAAAGCGTCTGTCTGTTTGGATCGACAGTATCTGCAGATCTGGTTGATATGATGCATGATCTGGGATATTACACAGGAGCAAACGAGTTTCTGTTTGATGGTGGAAATACAGTATCCAATTCCCTGCTTGGTATAAAATATCTGCTTCAGAGGGATGGCGAGTATAATTATTTTGATGTGAATTATGTAAATGAGGTGGATGGTATACGGTTATATGAGAATCCGTATGCACTGAGCCTTGGCTATATGGTCAATAATGATCTGCTGGATTATGATGGCGATATTGGAAATATGTTTGAGACGCTGAACCAGTTTGTGAAGCTGTCTACCGGTGTGCCGGGAGTATTCTCTGAATTATATCCGGAGGTATCCACATACAGTGATAACTGTGAGGTAACGCGTCAGGGAGATCTGAGTGAGTATTATTCATACAAGCGTACCGACAGCAGCACCTGTAACTTCCAGTTGAGCTTTGACATCACGGATGAGACGAATGATATTTATATCATGGCGAACTGCTCCGGTATCAACAAGGTTCGTATCTATATTGACAATGAAGAGAAGAATTATGAAAGACTTCAGAATCAGACCTATCATGTCGGACATCTGGTAAAGGGACAGAAGGTAACGGTTGAGTATTGCTTCCGTGATACACAGGCCAATACAGGAACTGCCCGGCTGATCGTTGCCGATATGAACTGGGAATCCTTCCTTCAGGCATATGATGTGCTGCAGAGTCAGCAGCTTCTTGTTGGCAAGATGGAAGATGGATATGTGAAGGGGTATATCACGATCTCATATCCGGGACTGCTGTTCACATCGATCCCATATGATGACGGATGGACAGCATATGTAGACGGCGAGAAATACGAGATCGATAAAGTCGGAAATGCATTTATCGCATTGAAGCTTGCCGCGGGTGATCATGTGATCGAATTCAAATATTTCCCGCCTGGTCTGAAACTCGGACTGATCCTTACCTTTGCATGCTGGCTGCTGTTTGGCTTCCTGTGTGGAAGAAGACAGCTTCAGAACCGAAAGGCGGAGACTGCATCAGGCAGGAGAAAACGCAGAACACAGAGTGTCGGTATAAATGAAACGGAGTCGGATGCAACAAGTGATCTGCCAGAACCGGACGACCGGATCCTGTCAGTAGATGAAGCGGTGGAGCAGACAGAACCGGAGACTTTAGATGATGATTATTATAAGCATGTAGATGAGATCTTGAAGGATGTATTTGATGATGATCCCAAATAAAGAACAGGCAGCATAACCATAATGCGTACACTTTTATAAACCGGGAATTGACAGATGTATAACATATATAAAAAACAGGGCATGTGGAACCTTGAAATTTGTTTATATCTGCCAGATTCCCAGAGATGATGTAATCAGAGCATTAGTTATATCTAGTAAAAAATATCAAAAAAAGCCTATAGATTTTATGAAAAATCTATAGGTTTTTTTATCATCTCGTTGACCTTAACATTCATTTATAATATAATAACATGTGGAGTCAAAGTATTAGATTCAAAAAAGTAGAAATAGAGGTGCATCAATGGAGAAAATTAAGGAGTTGGGTTGGAAACCGGTCGCAGCAGCCGGTGCGGTACTTGGTCTTCTGGCAGGTATCTTAGGTGTTGCAGGTGTAGGAGTGGGTGCTCTGATCGTTGGAATACTTGCTGCAGTTGTAACATTTGGAGGAGTATTCATCGTCTGTGGTGACGGTGCGAGAGGAAATGGCGGAAAGGGAGATAAATATAAAAAGTTATTTATGAACCTGCCGATCGGTTTTGCACAGGCAAAGATCATAGATGATCCTGTAAATGGTGTCAGTTATCAGATCGTAGATGCAAACGAGATCTTTGGTGAGTATTTCAAGCTGGATGTCAGTGATTACACCGGAAAGAACCTGAAAGAAAGCAAGATCGAGGTCCTTCAGGATATCAACGCCTGGTTTACGGCATATAATAACTCCGGAACAAAAGAAGGAGATCTGATGGATGTTGAGATCACAATGGAATCTCTGCAGAAGGTATTTAACACCGTAATGTATAAGTCAGAAGCAGATTACATTAACATGGTGGTTATTGATATCACAGATCAGAAAGATACAGAGAACAAATTGTCCAAGGCAATTGTTGATGCGAATGCAGCCTATAAGACACAGGCTGAGTTCCTTGCAAATATGAGCCATGAGATCCGTACACCTATCAATGGTATTCTGGGTATGCTCCAGCTTACACTGATGGCTGATGATCTTCAGGCAGATTACAGAGATAACCTTGTAACCGCAAAGAACTGTGCGGATACACTGCTCCGACTGATCAATGATATCCTTGATATCAGTAAGCTGGAAGCAGGAAAGTACAAGATCAAAGAAGAAACATTTGATATCAAGCAGGCGATCGAAGAGACGGTTGCTGCGCAGGTACCACTTGCAAATAATAAGGGGTTACAGCTCGACTGTTCATTTGGAAACAATATTCCAAAGCTGGTAAAGGGCGATGGACAGAGAATTCAGCAGGTATTAAACTGCCTGTTATCAAACGCGATCAAGTTTACGTCAGAGGGAAGTGTACGTGTTAAGATCGCATCCATGGATATGGAAGGGGAAAATAAGGTTAAGATCCGTATGGCAGTTGCAGATACCGGTATTGGTATTTCAGAGGCTAACATGAGCAAGCTGTTTATTCGTTTCAGCCAGGTTGATTCTTCTGATACAAGAAGATATGGTGGCTCCGGCCTTGGCCTTGTAATCACAAAGCAGATCGTTGAACTGATGGGTGGCAACATTCAGGTTCAGAGTAAGGAAGACATTGGTTCTACGTTCATTGTAGAAGTACCTATGAAGGTTGTAAAGGCATCGGATGATGCATCAGTAGAGATTGAGCAGGAAGAAGAGCCGGCTGTATTCTCGATCAACGCACACAGCAAGGCAAGAATCCTTGTAGCTGAGGATGAACCGGTTAACCAGCAGGTAATCGGTAAGTTACTTGGTATGGCAGGCTTCTCTTATGATATTGCAGAGAATGGTCAGAAAGCAGTTGAACTCTTCAAGCAGAAGATTTACGATGCAGCGTTATTTGATGTACAGATGCCTGTTATGGATGGTATCGCAGCTACACAGGAGATCCGTGAGATCGAGCAGAAAGAGAAGAGAAAGAGACTTCCAATCATAGCAGTAACAGCAAGAGCCATGTTTGGTGATAAGGAACGTATTCTTGAGAATAAATTGGATGATTACATAGCAAAACCATACAATTTGAACGACGTTGTTGAGACATTGAACAAATATATTGATGATTAACATAAGGAGGTCACTCGATAATGGCAGGTAATTTTTTTCAGAATGCATTTGAAAAGACAAAGTCATTAGCCAATCAGGCAGTTGACAGCACAAAGTGTGCTGCACAGAAGACAAAGATAAAAGGAAAGATCTCATCTGAGAATTCCAATCTTGACAGAATCTATACAGAGATCGGAAGATATTATTACAACCTGAACAAGGAAGAAGCGCCGGAGGAGATCAAGCATCTGTTTGACAGTGCTGCAAAGGGTCTGGAGAACATCGCAGCTCTGGAGAAAGAATACAGAGAAGTAGAAGAACAGGAACACCGTATCATGAACAGTGGCAATCAGTATCAGCAGACACCACCACAGGGTATGTATAATCCGCAGATGAACGGAATGCCACCACAGGGTATGTACAATCCACAGATGAACGGAATGCCGCCACAGGGTATGGCACCACAGATGAACGGAATGCCGCCACAGGGCATGGCACCACAGATGAATGGAATGCCACAGCAGGGCATGTATAATCCACAGATGAACGGAATGCCGCCACAGGGTATGGCACCACAGATGAACGGAATGCCACCACAGCAGAATCCTGCACCTGCTCCACAGGCAGGGCCTGTACAGGAATCCGCACCTGCAGTTGCACCGACATCCCAGCCGGAAGCGGTTCCGCAGAATGAAGAAGTATCCCAGTAGTGAGTGCATAAGGTCAGAGAAATGCAAAAATCCAGATAAATATCTGCAAAATGCGTATATGACAAAAAGAAGCACAAACTTCAGAAATTACATAAGAATCAGAAAAAGATCTGTTACGGCAGGTCTTTTTTTGTTGCCTGAAAAGGGATAGATAAATGTGCGCAAAACTGACAGATATTAAATGATTGTGTCAAGTTAAGAATGGTAAAAATTAGTTTATTTTCTGCGTATTTACAACGTTTTTCGGGATGGTAACGTATGGATACGCTGGTGGCAGGACATCAGAAAAATGAAAAAAGGAGAGTGATACAGCGTTTGTTTTTGAGAAGACATTAATGATTTTGTCGTAAGTGTAACAGATATGCTATATTCAGAATGACAAAACTTGAAATTCAGAATATATATAAATTTTTATACTCTTTTCAACTATTAAACAATGCTTGAAAAATGTGATAATTAGTGTATTATACAATTGAGAGCTTACATAAAAAGGAAATTCTATATTTTTCATATTAAAATTCTTTAGTTCTTTAATTATATTGCCTAAAAACTATGCGCTATTTTGAATTCCATTATATGTATATATAGCGGAAAATAGAATCAGAAATAAAACTATGTGGAGAATATGGATCAAGAAAATATTTTAGTATTAATTATAGGTTAGAATTTAATGGATTTATATTTTACAGATACATAATAATTGTTTACTAGTTGGAAGAATATATAAAAATACAAAGTGGGGGATGAAAAATGTTTGAAAAATGGGTGGGAATTGTAATAAAGATAGTGGGAATACTAAGTGGGGTAGCTACAATTGTTGAATTTATAAGGAGAAAAGATCGGAGAAAATTTGTAGTATTTTTTTTAGTGTTTGTGACGGTTGGATGTGTATCATATTTTCTTGCTAAACAAAAAGGAGTAAAAGAAACTTTTGTGGAAGATATAACGGAAGCTACTAACAGCGTAGAAGAATTTGTTCCTGATTATACTCCGGGAAACGAAAAAATAAGAGAAAATAGTACATATATTAATAATTTTGGATGTTTAGCAGTACAAGATCAAAAAATATATATTTCTACTCAAAATTGTATACTTAAAATGAATAGTGATAGCACACATATAGAAAATGTTCTTGATGTTAATGCACGAAACTTGAATGTATTAGGAGATTGGATATATTACAGTAAAAATAATGGAATTTACAAAGTGCGAACGGATGGTGATCTTAATCAACAAATTCTTGATGTTACAATGGGAGTTTATAAAATGATTGTAAATGAAAAGGGTATCTATTTTATAAACAGAGAAGATATGAAATTATACTTTATGTGTGTGGATGGAACAAAGGTAAAAAGAGTTTTGGAAGATCCTATAATTGCTTTTTGTTTTGCTCGTAATGGATGCTTAATATATACAACAGTAGAACTTCAATATGATGTAGAGGGTAACGAAAATGGGTATCGCACTCAATCATTATATGCAATGGATATGGATAAAAATAAAACTTTGATAATGACATATAAGATGGGGGAATTTGGGGCTGTTGATGAAGCACCTATAGATTTGTGTGAATATGGCATGGATATTATTTATTGCAATTACTTTGGATTATTTAGGGTAGATGGTATTAATTATAGTATAACAAAGTTATCAAATGTTGGAGGGACATTTTTATGTGTAGAAAATGGAAAAGCATATTATTCTGGGAGTTTACCATCATCATCTAGTACGGAAATGAGTATGGGGAATATAATCTGTGTTGATTTACAAAATGGAGATGTGAGCAATTTAGGCAAACCATTTGAAGAGAATGGAAATGTAACATATATATATCCTGTTAATGGAAATATAATTATTTCGTATGACAGAAGTGAGTGGTATAGTTATACCGATGGAAAACTTGAATTTTTATTCAATATTAATGATATTCAATAAGAAACGACAATGTTTGTATATGAGGGCGCTTGAAAAATGGTAGTGTGTTTGTTGTAGTTAGATATTAAGAACTTCAGAGTTGTTTAAGGAAATTATAGATGAGGATACGAGCTGCAAAATGTGACAGTTTCTGTTCAATTATGAAGAAAAATAAAGATGAAATTTTGTTTCTGAAAATAGTATTATTTGAAAAGCCCCATATTGAGGCATATCGTCTTTTTTAATCAGTCCATTAATAAATGGAGTATTTCAATATATACGCTTATCAAATGAATCAGAAAGATTTTACTTGTACTTCGGAGAATATTAAGATATGTATATTTATCCCAAATAATAAGTAATATCTTAAAAACATGTATTTTATAATAATTTTATTTCGATATCATTACTTTGTAAGTTTTTGAAACCTCAATTGTAATCCAAGATTCCATACCAACTATCTTGGATATGTGTAAAAGTTAATAGTTATCGGTGTAAAAGAAAGGTATGGATTTTCTTTTACAAATGAATTGAGACTGACTGGATAGTTGGTCTCTTTTCTGTTATGCTTTGATTTCTGGCGGCTGGAAAGGAGTCGCCATGTCAAAGTTTTTATCTTATGAAGATCGAATGATTATTGCTCAACGCCTTCAGGATAATGCCTCTTTTGGGGCAATTGGCAAAGAGTTAGGAAAGGATCGTACAACCATTGCCAAAGAGATTAAAAAGTATTCCTATGACAAGAAAAGCGGTCGTCC
>ULWW01067408.1_pt1 | contig 26544 bp, 32 predicted proteins | sample 1960741 | NCBI WGS metagenome assembly ULWW01 (sample SAMEA4835823, study PRJEB28245) | human gut metagenome | biome: gut microbiome; material: fecal sample | place: Denmark | collected 2008
GGTCAGCTCTTCATTATTATCTAGACACATTTTACGGGCAGAGAGAGCTGCGTCCGCAAGATTGATTGTAGAAACTCCAATGTTGAACCTTCCGTAGTATTTTGGCTTGCCATTCCAGTTTTTAGCTTTTGCAACATTATCAAAACCATTACCAGAACGGTCAGGCGTGAGAAAACTTCTACATCCCCGTAATATTCAACAAAGTTCGCTACTACTTTGTCCGTTCTCTTATGAACTGCTGTATATTACTATACAGATTAGACTATATCACACACCACTTGGGTGTCCTGCCATTTCGACCGCCAATCGCTTGCGGCCTACGTCTTTCGACTAGTCGTTAGGCTTTTATTATAAATACTGAATTTTACTTATTCCTTTATCTATATATCCTTTTGATTTATCTTGTAGATAATTTAGAACTGTTCTTCTAGTAACTCCTAATTCATGAGCTAGTTGCGGAGTAAATTCATATTCTTCAATTCTTCCATCGGCAAATATCACTTGAAAGGGTTTATAAGCTTTGATACCAATTCTTCTAGCTTCGTGTTCATTATGAGTTCTATCGCACCATTCTAAATTGGTAACATTATTATTATTTTTATTCCCATCTATATGATTTACCTCTTTTAGATTATTTGGGTTATCTAAAAACAGTTCTGCAACTAGTCTATGTATAAATAATCTTTTTCGATTGTTGTTATTATATAATGTGACTCTATGATAGCCGATGTTATTTACATCGCCGACAATAATTTTATTTGTTTTAGTGTTTAGAACTTGACCTTGTTCGTTTACAAGATACCAATTCCATCCTGGTATTTCTTTCCACATCATCCCTCTTTTCTAGGATGATTCAGTATTTATAAACTTAGCACGGTAGGTTGTCTCTTACGAGATTTTCCCCGTTTAGACAGGTTTGCTACTAGTATTGCTACTAATAGGCACAGGTTAGTTTATGCATGGATAACAATCTCCATTACCCGCGATTTCACCTTTAGAGAGTTTTAGGTTTTTCATAACCCTCTCAGAGATATAATCTGGCACCATTCTCTTTGCAGTACATTTTGCCGCAAGCTCAGTAAGATACCAATATTTAGAATCAGGAGTAATATTATCTTCCTCTAGAACATAAAGAAGCTTAGGGAAAGCGACTGTGACATATACTCCAACACGATTTTTCATACCCTTGATACGCTGTTTGAGCGTTTCTTCAATTAGCGCAGCGAGTTCCTCTTTATATTCTTCCGTTTCTCCGAGATACATCATAATGCTAATAAAAGGCGCTTGTCCGTTCGTAGTAGTTAGACTATTGAGTTGGTAATTGAGAGTTTGAACTGCATCAGCGATTTCTTTTTGCGTGTCGTTCTTTGCCATCTTCTCTGATTCATCAAAATCAAAGCCCCAGTCTAGATACTTCTGCATATGGCGCTTGAAACTCATACGGACAAATGGGGCTAAATGAGTGAGGGTAATCGTACACCCGCCATATTGTGAACTGGCAACCGCCGCAATAATCTGTGTTGCAATCGTCATAGCAGTAGAAAGACGATGCGGCTTATCAATAGATACTCCATTTACTACAGTGCCATATTGCAACATGTCATCAAGATTGATTAGGCAACAATTGCCAGTAACAATCCCTTGGGCGAGAGTGAAGGTATGTGTAACTGGTTCAATTACACACCAAACATTCTGAGTGTGATTATTATTATAGGACTTTACAATTTCATCTACCGTCCATAGGTTGTTAGAATTTTGCTTCTTACGGAATGTAATAGTATACAATTCAGCATTTTCTTTATAGGGGGTTGTATGAGTATTATGGCGAATCTTTGCAATATAGTAACCAGCAATTGCTGATAGGTCTTGAATAAGTTCAAGTAGTCTTACATCTGCTGTTGCAATTAGATTCCGGTCAATCCCCGCTCCATCTGCTGCATAGTATCCTCGGAAGAGCGATTCTTTTTGCTCAGAAGATAACACTTTCCACATCTTAGCGTTCAAGAAAGACTGTTTAGAAATACAATCCTTCTTTTGAGCAACTAAGTCAGAAGAATCTTTGATAGGCGTTACAAAATATCCAGCGCGTTCAAAGAAGTCTTTATATTTAGTCTTATCGCCACAGAGTCTTACTCGTACCCCACGACTATTCTGAATGTCAGTTCCGTCTCCTAGCACAAAACCAAAACAAAAAGCGCGACATTGTTCATCTGTTTGCGGGATATAATCTTCTGTAGCATCTGGTAAAGCATAAAGTTTATCCCCAACAGAGAGATTAGTTGTAACAGAGCCGTCTGCAAGAACCCAGCGATGATTTCGAGTGCATCTAATTTCACAAACAGAACGTCCTGAATGCATTTTTACCGTATAAAGAATCTGCTTGCCGAAATTTTTGACAACAGCGCTTCTCCATTGTCCATTCCTATCTCTAACAACAACTGAGTCTCCATCATAAAAATCTTGGAAGCTCTTTACTCCTTGAGAGGTAACAAATTTAGTATCAGAACTAAAGCAATTGTGAAGCGTATTTTGAGCCGCATAATCCATATCGTGAATATGAATAATCCCAGCATCGTGAGCTTCTACTACTTCTCTTGGAAAAATGTATTTTCGAGCAAGGTCAGTAGAAACAATACCTGCCATATAATCGCGTTGTGTAGTAACCCAGCGGCTATTCTTATTACTATTCTCAGTATTCCAATAGTCGTTAGTACCTTGTACCATATCCATCAAATCTTTATCATTGCGTTTTTGTCGAGCAAGTTCATGTTCATAACGATAGCGGATATAGGCTTTGGCAATATCATAAAAACCATGTTCCATTAGCTTCTGTTCTACAATATCTTGAATCTCTTCTACTGTGATTGAAGAATTATCAACAACATTGTTAGAAATCTCTTCTGCGATTAGATTGGAATTATAATTCATGTCAATCCCAACCTCTTTTGCGGCACCTCCAATGGCGCTAGAAATCTTATGCGAGTCGAAAGGCACTACGCGGCCATCGCGTTTTACAACATCTGTCATATCATCATCCTTTCTCAAAAGTCGGTATTATATTATGAAAGTTACAATTTAGGGTTTATTTGAAAATGCCCCTAATGATAGTAGTCTGAAAGGACGTCTTGCACAAGATATTGTGTCAATTTCTCTAAATCTTTGGTCGTAGAAAAATTTTTTAGCACAAGATATTGTGGGTATGCCATAGAAATATAAATATCCGCTGCGTAGAATTGTTTGAGGTCTGTAAAAAATCGCCGCACGCATTCAAAAGTAAAACGTTTATCTCGTTTGATATAGCGTTTTATTCGAGTAATTGGAGAGGTTTGCAGATAAATAGGGATGATATTATATTTATCCTTATAATCCATAAGAGAAAAGATACCATCCATATTGAACACACCAATATTTATTTTGCCGCAAACCGCATTTTTAGATGTACCATATAGCCATCCTCGGAAACGTGATAGTTCAAGGTATTGGCCCCACACTATTCGTTTATCAAACTCGTTTTCGGTAATGAAATTATAGCTTACCCCATCTTCTTCTCCCTCTCTTGGAGGACGAGTCGTATCAGAAACAATTCTTGTAGCGCCAAGGCGCGGGGCAAGGGCATTCAAAAGAGTATCTTTACCACTTGCCGCCGCGCCGCAGATTGCGATAATCGCTGGTTTGATATTACTCACTAGGAATGTCCTCACTTAGTAAAATCGGATTCCAATAGTCGGTAATAAGATATTCGTCTCCATCTTCGGTAGTGATAATAAAACCGTTGATTTGGGAGCCATCTTCCTTAGTTCCTTGAATCACTGCTTGAGTAATTGTAATGTTTACTGCTTCTTGCGGCTGGACCTGATAATAGCCGAATAGAATCGCCGCAATAAGGGCAAGGGCGGCAATCGCCCCTGCCACTAGGCCGCACACAGCGGCAACAATTTTATTTTTATGTCGTACAAGAAAAGTGCTAAATGTCACTCTCTTCCTCCGTTTCTCCGTAGCGCAGATGTGTCATACACATCGTACCATCATCCCTGATTTCCGTGATACGATAAAGCTGTTTGCTTGGACTTTTACGATAGGCTTTAGCTTTGAACATGCCACCGCGTTTATATCCGTTGATTACCAGTTTTTCCCCCTTTAGGAACCATCCGCTCTCCATTTGCTTGTTTATTCCACCAACATTCTCAGATATGCGGCGATTATATTTAGCAAAATAATCAAGGTCAAACTTTACGGTTACAACCCCACTGCCGACAGTAAGTAGGTTTACTGTGGCTTTGGTATTATTCTTTCCAATCACTGTGCCCATAATGCGGCAAGTCTTGAATACGGGGATATCGCGGCCATTGCGTTTGAAAGTATATTCTACCTCTGGTTCGTCAGGTAAGCTATCGTATTCATAAATATTATACCAATTTTGCTTTACTTTGGCAAGCTCATGCTCGTGATAATAGTATCCCATAGAATCCATTTCCCAAGCAGAGATATTACCAGCCGCATACTTATTCCATTGCTCTTGGAATAGACTATAATTCATCTTATCCAATAGCTCCTGTTGGTGCTCTTGAATATACTTCTTAGCAGGTTCCATAGCTTTGATATACATCTTCTGCCATTTCTTTTGATTGATTCCAAGAGTGTCGTAGATAGGCTCTAGTTCGTCTACATCAAAGAATTGTTCGTAGAAATCATAATAATTATAGTTTACTACATATACGTCTTCAACCTTCTTATTTGTGCGGAGAGCTTTATTGAACACAAATAGACGCTTTTGGAAATCTAGTTCTTGCGGCAAAAGACCAGCTTCCATCAGCCCTTTGAAGTTTTGCATAGTTAGTTTTGTTTTAGGACTGCTTTGCCGACGTAGGTAATCTGCGAATATTTTTTCTCTATCGTCGAACTGGTCAAATGCTCCAGATTTGATTAGAGAAATAGTAACCGTCTTATTGCTTTTAGTTTTGTCGATAAAATTTTGTAGGCTCGTATATGGACGATTTTTGAGAATCGTGTCAATTACTTCGCCGCCTACTCCGTTCAAAGCTTTCATACCATATAGAATTGCGTTATGCTCTTCATCTGGTTCAAAAAGATACTCTGAACGATTGATATCAATTGGTCGAACTTCAATACCATGAGAAATAACTTTTCCTACACCTGCGGCTGTTTTTACGTAATTAGTTGAATCGTCTTCTTCAAGTCCGCTAATTACTCGTAGATACGCGGTATTCCAATAGACAGATGGAAAATAGGTAGCTAGGTATGCGGCCTGAACTGCAATGTAAGAATAACTGGTTCCGTGAATCGAGGAAAAAGAATATCCCATGCTTGGCTGTAGTAAGAACCAAACATATTTACCCATAGCAGGACTAGTAGCGCGGTCAAGAATTTTTTGCCGCAAGGCAGGAATTTCGTCCATATGTTTCTTCACTGTGTTATCGTAAAGGCTTTTTATCCTTTACTTCTTATAGTTTCCTATAAGGTCGGCGTACATTTTCACCTTCAACTAAATGGTTAGGTGATGGACACTCTTGGGCGGATTATATTTGTTCACCGCCTACGCTCTACGGTACTTCTTAGCCTTTTCGTAATCTAAGAAGTTACCTCGGTATTACCGTTGAGATATATATCTCTTTAGGCTCTACCGATTTTGCCCATTTTATTTATTAGTAGTTTCCTACTAAGTGACCAAATAACATAGCCACAATTTTTCTAGCTTGGTTCGACTCTTTCAAACTAAAACCGCATACTCGTTCGTCCATGACGATTCGCATTAGAGTTTCTTGGTCGATTAGAACACCGTTATTGACGTATTCTTTGATAACAGACTGTTCTTTTTTAGTCAGTCCATAAGAATCCATTTCGCTTTCCCACTGTTGCGAATTATGCATAATTCTTACATAGCGGTCAGTTGGTGTCTCGCCACTATCATCCGCCATTAGTCGCATAATACCATTGCAGTCGTTTAGGGTCTGAATATTTCTTGGCCGCAATTTCTTTACAGTTTGAAAACCAACTTCTGATACAAGCTGGAATAGCGCAAGAATATCTGTGCTATCAACAGCATCCCACAGTTTATCATCATTCATCGGTAGTACATCAGGTGACACATACTTATCGTAGGCTTGTCGTAAGGTTAGTTCTGGTTCAATCTTACTATGCTCTTGGAGAAGTTCAATACACTGAGCCATAATATCCATTTGCTGAGTTACAAGCACGTCAATCTTAGTAGTTCCTGCATACTCTTGGTCGTGAAGACTCCACTGGGTAATAATCGAACCGTCTTTTGCTTTCATAAAACAAGCTTCATTGTAAGGGTCTTTATCATCGTAAAATCCTACTCCAGAAGCGTGAATAGAGCGCTGGCTAATCAGCCCTTCAATACCTAGAAGAATTTCTCTCAGACCCGGATATTGGTCAACAGCTTTGATAAAATTCTGATTAGGTTTGCGGCCTTTCTCTTCATTGCCATAGAAGCAATCAGAAAGTGACCAGAGAAAACCACGCTCAGAAGGAACGAGACTAGATATATATTCTGCTTCGTCTAATTCTACGCCATTTGGGAATTCTTCACTTACATATCCGCGCATAGCTGTCTTGATTGCGGCTTTAGTAGAAATCGTACCATAAGTACAAATCTGAACACATCCTAGCTGTCCGCGTTCTTCTCGAATCTTCTCAAATACTTTTGGCCGCAAGGTTGGGGAAATGTCGATATCAATCCTGATTACCCTCGGTTTCCCGATATTTATTAGGGGAGTGGACTATACCATCATCCGTTCTGGATGGGCGTTGGTAGTCTCTACGGGCTTCCCTTACGGGCTATCCCACGGGGTTATCTTGCTCTTGCGAGTTTAGACTTTCACCGTTATTCCGCCTTTGCTTAGATTATTCCTAATCTAAGGGACTATATTGCTAATCCGGTAATTCGACACGTTCCTTGTTCAGAAAGCGCCAGTACGCAAAGTTATGTTTGATTGGGTCAAGACCTGTAATGCCTTGGAGCCAATGATTCAATCCACTTGCCGCAGACCCTCGCGCAACTCCAATAGGTGAACCAACTTCCCAAATCATATCAATATAGTGCTGTAGAAAATTAGGATAAGCAAAAATGCAAGTACCTAATTTTTCTCCCACATAGTCCATAATATCTGCTTCATACTCTAGTCGCTCAAGATATGTGGGATTATTTAGATGCTTTAGATTCAACGCATTCTGACAATCATTTATCCAATAGCGCTCTTGTGGGTTATCAGAGTGCATTAGCTTATCAAGCGTTGGATATTTTTCAGGGTTATAATAATGATGGTCTTTGTTCTCTATTGGATAATCTGGAACAGAAACTTCAACGATGTGCTGATTTTTTTGGAGGGTATAGTATTCGCATCTATCCCAAATCTTCATAGAATTAGCGCAAAGCTCTTCGTAATCTAATCCGGTATCGGCTAGATTGTTACGAATCTCTTCTTCTGATTGAAGATAACAATACTCATAGAAAGAATCAACTTCTCGTTCTCCTTCTTTAGAATTTAGAAATGCTTTATGCACATATCTATCTTCTTTACGGAGATAGTGAGCATCTTCTGTTACACAAATCGGTAATCCAAAAGCCTTAGCGATAGAAGACATGCGGCGATTCACAATTAGTTGTTCTTCTGAACGAGCTGGTTGCACCTCAAGAGAGAAGTTGTTTTGACCGTATGTATTGATACACCATTCAAGAAAAGAAACGATGTGATTATGCGCTTCGTTCTCTCCGGCTATGTTACCGATTTGCTCTGCTTCATGGAGGTCTAGAATAGCACGGTCAAGTTCTGAACCAAGGCAAGCACTAGAAGCGTAAATATGCCCTTGCCCATACTTTTTGATTACTTCTTCTACTTCTGTCTTGAGAGTAGGAACACGCTCCATCCCTCTGTCGTAGTAGCTAGCCATCCACGCTTGACTAGACAATTGCCGCAATATTTTATGCCCAATAGAATCAAGGGCAAGTAGGATGTGGTGATAGTATTGCTGTCCTGTATCGCGTGTATCTGTTAGATAAATCTCATTACCGCGTACAATCTTGAAATCAGGATTAGTCTCTCGATACTTGTCTTGAAGTTTATCTAACTCAATGTGCGCACCAAGACTTTCATGGTCTGTAAGAGCAACTCCCGCAAGTCCTAATTCAATAGCTCTGTCTACTAGAGCTTTTGGACGAATGGTCGCATCAAGTAAGCGGAGGTTCGAGAAGTGACTGTGGTTATGATAACTAAAACGAGAAACAGCCATAAAGCTCCTTCCTACTCATGAACTAGCGGTTCAAGATTATATGCCCAGTTCATTAGCGAATTAGCATTCATAGTTAGAATAATTTGCTTTTCCCGCATATCTTTTCCGTCATTGGTAGACCGGAGAATTCTTTCTCCTACTGCTGATTTTCCACGGAGTTGGATATCTTCCCATCGCCATCCTTCTGGCGGTTTAGGGAGATTACGAGTCAACTCGTACATATAATCAGAGAATGAAATATATCCTTCCCCATGTCCAAAAGCATGTCCAGCGCAACAGAATCGAGTCTCATACCCTTTGCTGTTTAGTTCTAGAATAGCGGGAATCAGCAGTTCGTCACATTCAAAAATATTGCCGTAACAATCTGTACGTGGACACGGCATACTATAAAAATCCATTTGTTTAGTATCAATCAAATCAGCTTTATAAATACTACCGCATTCAGGACAAATCAGATAGTTCATTTATGCTCCTTCCATAATATCGGTATACTGATATTATAGCAAAAAAGCGCACAATTTGTCAACAACAAATTATGCGCTTATAACTAACACCAAGGAGTATATCTTTGCGGCCAATCGTTTGGCTGTGGTCTAGTATAGTCAGGAACTATAGGGTTGGGGTTGAAAGGACAGGTTCTCTCTGTTTGATTCATATATAATCTATAAATCCGCATAAGTTCTTTATATATAGAAAGTGGCATCATTACCCTTTGCTCATCTTCATCAGGAAGGCGTATGCTTTTTATTGGTTCTTTTGATATAAGAGATTCTCCGCTATAAGTAGCATCCATCATTCCTCACTAGGCTGACGAGCTTTGATATTATTTACCTGCTCTTGGAGCGTATCTACGACGAACTTGTATCCTGCTTCTCCGAATTCATATAACATTTCACGGCGCAGGTCTAGCCCATGAGTCGTACAAGCATTGCCTTTTAGAATTTCCATCATATCGTCTAAATCAATTAGTTCTGAACCTAAATTTACTCTGTATTTATACATTGTTCTCCTTAGAATATCCACTGTTGTTTCAGTTCATAGTCATCAATTAGAACTTGCGGTTTGATAACACCATTCCACTCATTGATAGAACAAGTGCCAACAATAGTCAATGTTTGATTAGGCTGAATAAATTGTTCATATAGCTCTTCACTTGCTTGGAATAGCATGAATTCTATCCGATTGCATTCAATTTTGATTGTAGGCTTGCCCTTAGCTAACCCTAGAATCTGTACGTTTTGTTCAGATAGAGGAATATTTTTGACAACGATTTGAGCTTGCGGCATTTCCTGTCCCCAAATATTGAGTTGAGCAATTTCTAGAATTACATTTGGCCGCAAATCTCTAGGCTCCCAAATAAAATCTACCCAATAGGCAGGAGTAAAATCAATATCTTTATATACTTCATTAGTGTGTTTGATAAAATCTTCAACCTTGCTTGCGGCAATTCCTATCCCGAATGCTCCTTGATGGCCCGCCGCAAACTCTACGTCTCCTGTGGCCGCACATATATCTTTTATATTCTCTATTGGGCAATGTGAATAATTGCGAGCAGACCCCCTATATACATCTTCTGTATCTCCAACTTGGAACGTGCGGCGAAGGACGAGAGTAGGATGTTGATACTTAGCTTGAATCTTGTTTGCGACAATGCCTGCCACGCTTGATTCAAGTTCATCTGGTTCACAAAGACAAACGATAATAGCATTATCCATCAGATGTTGCTCTTGGATTCGTTTATCTAGTAACTCAACTGTCTCATTGGTGATTTTATCTTGACGTCGTTTTACTCGCTCTGCTGTTACTACAGCTTCTTGATAACGATAAACAAATACGCCTTTTTCTCCACGCTTTGAAGATTCTACTTTGTCAAAGGCATACTGAGTTAGCATCCCCTTGAATACCATGTCTTGTTCTTCTGGAGTACCGCTTCTAGTCATAGCATTGATAAAGGGGACAACCGCAAAAGCCATACTAAGATAGTTGATACCATTCCTTTTATTGAGAGTATATTCATGCTTATTGCAAATCTCGTACATAAAGGGATTACGAATATTAGAAAATCCAATATTCACAATCGCACGGATTTCCAATTCTCGATAGTCTGCCATATCGCCGCAGTTTCCAAGAGCACATAAATCCATAAACTCTGTTGGTTGATTGCCATGTATAATCAAATCCTCATAAGCGGATATAAAGCGATAAGCTACTCCTGCTCCGGTAAGAGCTTTATCAGGATACGCACTATTCTGTATGTTGATTACAATCGCTGGTGTAGTATCTACCGTTTCAATATCACTGATATCGTGATGGTCTAAAATAATAATCTTGGTATTGCGGCGAGTGGTAAGCTCTATTTGCTGCTTCCAGTCATTGCTGCCCGCATCTGGCACGATAAGCAAATCACAATCAATTTTATCCATTACATCAGATAAGCCGTGTTGTTTGCCATCATGCAGTATATATGAACAACATTCTTTAGTCCACTGTGGTTCGCGGCTAAAGAGATAGTTTAGGATAATTGCAGCACTTGTATATCCATCACAGTCACAGTCAGCTAACACTTGTACTGTTCCGTTGTCTTCGATTGTTTTAGCTAATTCAAAACATGCTTGTTGCATTTTATCATTATCGTCTAAATCTGCCCAATCGTAAGTATCTTCCCATCCAGCAGCAAGCCATCTTTCTTGTTCTTGTGGTGAATTGATTCCACGATGGTACATAATATGCTGAGTGGTGCCTACAAACCAATCAGGAGTAATTTCTTTATATAATTTGTACTGTATATTTTTCACCCCGTATCTACATATCTCTATAACTTATATTGTAATGTTCTTGTGTTATCTTTTTAGAATCTGGTTCAATGTATATTGAATCGTATCTATAAGTCGTATCCTCTTGCTCCATATGTTTCATACAATAGCGAGCGCAATCTAGTTCTGATTCAAAGAATTTTACATATTCTTTATAAGTCCCATCTTTATAGTAGTACTGTTTCGGCTGCATTGTATATGCACCATATATATACGTCATAGAAAAATCCTGTTCTTCCAAAGCTCCATAAAAACTTCTTTGCCTGCATCTGTTGGGCTTTGTTTGTACCCCAATAGTAAACCAGAAGTATCAAACAAGAAAGAAATATTAGCATAAGCCTTATATTTACTATAGATACTCTGCAATTTTTTGATTACTTTTTCCCAGTCTTCATCGCCTATCTTTTGATAGTCTGCATCAAATCCAATACAAACTTCTTTAGCCCCTGAATCTAAGAGCAAATCAAACTGATATTTAGAGATACTAGAGCCGCATACTGCTACAGCAATATTATTGGCAGTTCCAAGATAAGACATACACTGGAATACCGCCTTTTCTGATTCAAATACCATAGCAACTTGAATATTTCGGATATTTTCTTTTGCTTGATAAAGTCCATATAGGTTGAATCCAAGAGGGTGATTGAACTGCTTGTTATTGTGCCGCCAAGGACGATATTTGCCCCATTGTTCGTTCTCTTGGATAAGTGTGCGTTGGCGAATACCAACTAAACGACCATTTTCATCAAGGTGTGGAATAATAATCGCGCCCTCTAGAGGGTCATATCTAATCCCCATATAATCACAAATCTCTTTAGGAATATGCTCTTTTTCCCAATCTAAGATGTGCGGCTGGGGATAATGCCGCAATATTTTATCTGGAATTTCCGGAAGAACTAATTTTTCGTGATTGATTTTGATAGCGGAAAGGTCTTGCCATTTCCGCATAATCTTCCAGTCCTCTTGGGAAACATTATCGTCCGCTTCATCAATTTTATATTGCAGATTGAAGAAGTTGACTACATAGTAAATTGCTTCGTTTAGCGAAAGTTGTTGCGTTTTTTGCAACAGTTCAAATATATCAAACGTTGCCGGGTCACAGCCTGTATAGCAGTGGAATAATCTGTTTTCGCAATAATAATAGAGTTTATGACTATCTCCACCGTGGCATATAGTTTTACTGATAATCGTATTATCGTGCATTTCTGGTTCAGCGCCGATAGCTTCTAGAATATCGAATACGTCTTCTGGTTCCAAAGCTTCTTTTACTTGATATTTATCATAAGCCATATTACATCACCGGCTGTTCAATATCAAAAGCTGTTACCCCTATTTTTTGGTAGTTCCAATCTGTAGCAAAGACTGTAGAATACCGACAACAAGACTTATCCATTTGTAACCAAAGATACCCTCGGACAAAAGAACCTCTACGGTTCTTATATACCGAGAGCTTAGCATTTGGTTCAGGATAACCATTCTCTATGTATGGCTGTATCTTTTCTTGGTCTAAGTCTGATAAAGGAAGAAGGATACTACCAAAATCCGCTTTTTCTGCTACGGCTTTTGACGAATTTCTCAATATTTCTATTGAGTCTAGACTATCTTTTACTTCTTTTGAAGAAGTATACCTCTTTCGCTTTGCACTTGCTTCGTTTCCTAAAACAAGACTACGTATCAATAGTAGCGCTACTTTCCTGCATTTCAGCATCAGAAATAGTCGTTAGCCCGCTCTTATTTATTATCATAAAAAGTTGGATTATCAAGCATATTGTATAGCGTTGCTTCTCCAACATAACAATCATCGCTAATAGCAAATTGGTGCCTATTCAATCCGCTATTTAGAAAACGCTGGGTGATTATATCTCTATCTTTTGCAGTATAATATGCTCTATGTGGATTAGCAAGAAAAACTTCTGGCATTACATCTTTCCAAGTTTTGCCATGCCACATTCGTGAAAACCCTCTATAAGATATTGTGTCTTGAAAATATTGATTCCATATTTCTCTGGAACGTTTACCTTGTCGATATTGTTCTCTGCAAAAGATTACTTCATCTAATGTCATTTTATGCATTCCATGCGATTCTCCGCGCAGAATAGAATTTTGTCCTACCCCGTCTCCCCCCGGAGTTTCGTTATAGTCTTCTTTTGAGATATACGTGCGATATAAAGAAATATAGTATCGTTCTCTATCTTTCAAAGAGTCTTCTTGACATTCTTCAAGAATAATTTTATCAAAGTTATCTACGCCGTATTTACGAATAGCGTTATAGAATGCTTTACTTTTATCATCTTTTCTTTCACTCGTAAATGGTAATCGACTGTGTTCTCTCCATCTACGTTCTATATCTTTAGAATATCCTATATATTTATGTCCGTTGATTTTATTTTTCCACATATAGATTCCGCAAGTCATTTTTCCCCCCCCCCCTCTTTTTTATAATAAAGGCACTATGATAATATAATAAGAATGAGACGGGATTACCATATCTATATAGACTTAGGCTTCCCCGTTAGCTACTAATATTAGTAACCCCTAGCGATAACTAGGATAAGGTATAATAGGGCCCAATATTGACCCTTCAATAAGTTTGCGTCAGGAATTGGGTCTGACTTCGCAGCGGCATTGGTCTGAGTCGCACTCATAATAAATACATTGAAGTCATTTGCAATCTCTTTCAGACGAGTAGAAAGAAGAGAAAGAATAATGTCTTCACGCATTGCCATACCGTGTGTTTGACTCGTTACTTCTGAAAAAAGGCCAAGAGAAGAGTTTAGGTAATCGAAGAAAATTGCCTTTGTATGATTGACTCTAATATTACGTTTGATAGTGTTCTCTACCTGTTTGATAGTATAGTCTGGGAGAATTTCAAGATATAAAGGCGAGTGTTTGAGTACATTTGCGGCTTCGCTTAGTCTTGGGTCTTTCATAGTAATACGTTGCATTAGAATGTCTTCTTCATTATAACCCGTGAGAAAAGCTAAGGCCATAGTTGTTAGTTCTTCTATGTCTAACTCTGTAGAGATAAATAGTACGGGCTGGCTTCCCTTATCTTTCCATTCGTTCTTTTGATTGTCATATATGCGGCTACAAGCCATAGTACATGCATCAGCAAGCATAGTTCTCGTTTTACCAACACCGGTGGGCGCACTTCTTAGATAATACTTGCCATATCTAGCACCACGAGTAATTCCGTTCAACCCATTATCATAAAAAGGCGCTCCCACCTCTGGCGTTTCCTCTAATGTAGAAAGAACTGAATCTACACTATCGCCAATTCGTAATGCGTGGTCTGTTGCATTGTCAACGTATATATCACGCACGGTAAGAACTTTGTTATCAACTAAATCTGCTAATTCATTTAGCGTAAGTTGATTTAGATAGTTCTCTTGTTTTTCTTTCTTCTCTACGTCTAGGAGATTATCTGGGTCATAAAGCCAAGTCATATCCATTCCTGCTTTGGCGTATCCCCGCAAAAGAGTCATCTTCTTCAGACGGCTATAGTAATAATCAAAATTCGGAATATCCGCATTATCTATACAATTCTGTAACCATTCAGCACCGCGAGATTGTTGATAGGTTCCATATGATTCTGGATGCCCTTGCAGATAGTCCTCAACCGTTTTTACATTGATATTCTCTGCGCCCATCTGATGCAGATTGAATATCGCTCCAAAAGCAACTCTGTGGATATCTGTAATAAAGTCTTCTGTTGAATAGAAATATTGACCATCTTCATTGAGTAAATCAGGCTTGAGAATAGTGCATCCTATTACCTGAATTGCGGCGCTAGTATCGTAATAATTGCTTTTCGCCAAACACTCACCTCCTATCTAAGCTCAAACATCTTTAGTTTTTTTGGTTTAGTTATATAAGGTGAAGCAGCAATAACATGCTCTATGTCTGGTTCATGATAAGGAGTGATATGAGACATATTTTCCTGATACTCCTTTTCTTCCTTCCAGTATTGCAAAGCTTCTTGATAGATATGCGGGACAATACCTATGCCGCCACCTGATTTTGTGGGGTCAGATTTTTTGACCGCATACCAGTATTCGATTATCGCCGCAAGTTGGTCATATGTAAGACCAATATTTGTTGTATACTCTTGGATTTGGTCTACTACTTTACGATAGTAGTAATTTTTCCCAAGATATTTGCGGCAAACCGCAAGTAATTCTTTATATTCCATATAGATAATAAAAAAGGAGGATAAAGAATATCCTCTCTATCCTCCTTTCTATAAACTAAATGCCATTGCCGATTTGTTCTTTGAGGTCATTTACGATTAGCTCAACTGCATCAATCTGGTCTGCGGTGCAATCAGAAATCTTTTTGCCCTTGCCAAGATAACGTGCTACTGTCTCACTAATTCGTGGTGCCCATGTGGTTCCAAAGGCTCCACCAGTAACATCTTGCAGCTTAGCTACCATCATATCAAATTCGGCCATAAGTTCATCAAAATCTAGGGGTTCAGGCTGCTTGTAAGCTTCACTAGGCTTATCAGTAATATACTTATTATCTGTTTCTTTAGCCTGTTTGTCAATAGCTTCGCCAATAGCATTGACAAGATTCTCATAAGTAAACTCAATAGAATCAGGAGTGTACTTGAAACGAGAACCTGCTACGAAGCGTGGAGTCCCACGCATAAAGAGCACGGTATGAGTGGTACCATCCTCTTCTTGCATCGGGTGGGCATAGCCGATAATATCAGCCATGCGGTCAACGATAAGACGTGGACGATTAGCAAGTGTTGGAACAATCTGGTTATATTCACTGCCGGTTTCGTCTTTGAAAGTCTTATCTTGAGAGTGAGAAATCATTACAAGACCAAAACCCATTTGGGGAATTGCACGTAGACATTCATCGAACTCTTTAGAAGCTTGCGCATATCCACCACCATAGGGGATATCTCCAATATTGGATACGCCGTTATTATTGCAAATATATTTCTCACAAAGGTCGTATGCAATATCCACAGTATCTACAATAATATTCTCATACATCTCGTGAGCTTTTTCGTCTTTGAGTTGTTTGAGTACCTGTTTGAATTCGCTCCATTTGTTGATTGGTAGAGCCATTACACCGGGGATTGCATTATAACCTTTCTCAAAAGCGAGAAGAAGCGGCTTAGGGAATTTACAAGCAGTAGTTGTTTTACCACTCTTGGGTTCACCAAAGAACATTACTGTGTAACCTTTGAGGTCGCGGCTAACCTCGTGCGGCTTTACATCAAAAATACTAATCATTATATCTCCAATCTATAGGTCGTTTATGTTTCGTTATAGATTAGAAAGTATAGTTCTTGTCATTCTTAGCGGGAACTACGCTAGAAGCAGGGGCAGCTTTAGTGGGGAATCCAGCCGCGCCAGCGGCAGTGCTATTCTGCTGCTCGGAACGAGCTTTTAGGTCTGCTAGACGCTGCTCGCGGTCAGCAACGCCCTTTGCTAGTTCCTCTTGGGTAATCGTATCCTCGCCAAGACCTTCGCTTACATTAGCTCCGACAACTTCCCAAGTGCGGAAAGTACGGCTAGTCTCACGAACCTGCGGAGCGCCGAATGCAGCCTTAGCATCGTCCTCTTCGGACTGAGAGACAACAACAGTAGACTTGATATTGCCCCAAACCTTACCAAAGTAAGGATTAGCCGCAGAGATATCTTCGCCTAAGAAGAAGTTCTTACCGCCCTCGGATTGGACAGAGAAGGTAACAGGAAGAACATCACCACGGTAATTGAACGCAAAGCCTTGTAGAGAAACGTATTCAGAACCGTCATTAGACTCACGCTCAAGTGCAGCTTGAATTAGAACATCAGCTTCAAAAGAGGTGGCAGGCATCTTATCAGTAGAGATAGCTTCACTCGCATTTAGGAAGTGAAGGAAAGAGCCACGGACACGCTTACCAGTAATTAGATTGCCGTCACGACCATAATAATCATTTACGTCAATTGCGCCGGTAATACGAACGCGAGCTGCATCAGTGCCAAGCTCTTCATAAGTCTTATTCTCAATTATAATTTGACGGAGATTGGTGAATGTAGCATTGACCTTACCAGCCTTGGTCTTCTCTGCTACGTAGAAATTGACAGGTACAACATTGACTGCATCATCATCTGTTGCAATGTTTACTTGGCCCATAATAATTTTATCGCCGGGATTTCGAGTAGAATCACGTTCCTGTAGAGTATGAGAGAAAACATATCCACGAACATCTACTTGATTCACGAATGACTGTTTCAAATCAGCACTCTCCTTTTCTGTCTGTATTCCAATTATCAATTTATAAAAGTATTTTATCAATCAAAAAATAAAGTGTCAAGTGTTATTCCTTGAGAGTGTTTGATTGATTCCCACGCTTTGAATTCAATCCAATAATGTCAGAAGCATATAAATCAATAAACCTGCGCTCTTGCGTATCCAACTCTTCTTTGGAGCATTCAGTCAATAATTCAAATGAAAAATTCCAAATACCGTCTCGCCGCATAGCCGCATATAACTGGTTCGCGTTACTTGCGGGCATAGCTCCAATGCCACATTTGATATGTTCAGTCCATCGAGCTTTTATCTTTATCGATTGTCCAATATAAGATTCCCCGGTCAGCTGGTCTGTAATCTTATAAATGCCGCACACTTCTTCTGGGCCTAAGATATTAGCAAAAAATGCTTTAGTCTTCTTTTGAAAGAAAACCGACCAAATACACTTTCCAAGTACCTCTGGAAATTTTAGCTTAGGCATAATCCCGTTCAAATACTCAATATCATGTATCTCGTCATCAGACATTTGGATACAGTATTTATCTGGTTGCTCTTGGATTTCACGCTCTTTTCTTGCGGCTTCTATAGCAGCGGCTTTTGTATTCTTCAAAGAGTCTAATTCAGATTGCACTAACTCTTTTTCTTGCTGGATTGAATTAGCATATAGAGCATATTGCTCTTCTAAGGTTTTAGTTTTATTTTGATACTGTGCATTCAAGTCTTTATCTCGGTGTTGATATTCAATATCCAATGCTCTTAGCTTTTCATCATAAGCTTGTTTCGCGGCATTCTGGGCATCGTCAATCAACTTCTTTTTCTCTTGGTATTCTCTATCAAGAGCTTGAACATCTTTCTGTATCAAAGCACGTTGCCTTAGCACTTCATCATTATTCAGTTGTTCTTGACGTTTTACCGTATATCTGCCAACGATAAAACTTACGATAATAAGAGCAATGGATACCGCGACAACACCTACTAATGTCGCGATATCCATATATTAGCTACTCGGCTAGAGGGTCTACCGCCATACCGGCATTGGTGAGACGAATAAACTTTACAGTCTCTTCGCCGACAGTCTGCTCTTCACGAACAACTAGTCCCTTTTTGACAAGGCTATTGAGTACACCGGTAATTGCACGGGCAGGAATCTCAGTCGCTTCTGCGAGTTCCTTAGAGGTCATATCGACATTAGGATTGGTCTGTAGAAAAGTTAGAACCTTCTGAGCCTTCTCGGAAAACATTGCCATTTTTATAATCTCCTTTTTTCTCTATGAGAATCTTTTGATTCTCTCTATTAGACATATACTATTATACCCATCTGAAACTAAAAGTCAACTGTTATTTTCCTTTAGTCCCAAGAGATTTGAGAGTCGATAGTGGAGTATCAGACACTTTAGCGTATGATACAAAATCATCAGCGTCTAATTTGATGCCTATGCGGCCTGTTGACGTTTTGCCGCAAGCCTTTAGTTGTGAGATATCTACGGACATAGATTTACCCTGCTCAGTAATAAAAGTAAGGTATTTACCAATATCTAATACCTGTATCACTTCGCTCTTGGGGAAATAATCTTGTCCCTTGATATTTTGGACAGTTCCATCAAAGATAGATGTATTGAATTTCTTTACACGGCCATTTTTAGATACAGCAAGAACATCGTTGTCCTCACCACACGCAACGACCATATTGATATGCGTTAGACCTGTTCCCAAGAGAGAGCCTAAAGGCGTTCCCTTCTCGGAAGCTAGACACTGCTTGATGCTATCAACTTTTAGACGATATACCTTACTCGTATTGTATACTTGAATATACCCGTCTGTAGTTGTTTCTATGCGGCCAATATTACCCTCAACCGCTCGATATTTGGCAGTTGGAATCGCTTTGATATATCCATTTTCAGTATAACATACAACAACTGGTTCCGCCATCTTATCCTGCTTGGCTTTTGTTTTGATAGACGGAATATCTTGCTGAGTAATCTTGGTGCGGCGTTCGTCTCCAAAGTGTTTAGAAACGTAATTGAATCGTTCAATCATCTTATTTTTTAGAAGTGTCTCATTTGAGAGAATCGCTTCAATATCTTCTATCTCTTGGGTTAGCTTTTCTTTGCGGGCTTGAAACTCTTCAATCTCTAATTTAGTAAGACGAACAAGCTTCATATCAAGAATTGCTTTAGCTTGCTCTTCATCAATTGAAAGTAGCGTCTGTAGAGCTAAGTTTGCGGCCTTAGCGGAATTAGCGTCTTTGATTGTTTTTACTACTTGATTGATATGCTGAATCGCCGCAATAACTCCTTCAGTAATCTTTAGCTTGTGCCGCAATTCTTTGAGTGTCTGCTGATACTCTTTGATGTATGTCACTTTTTCATGGGACAGATGCTCAATAAGAGCTTCTTTCCAAGAATAGATATGCGGCTGTCTACCATTCTTTAGCATCGTTAGATTGATACTATACGAACTTTGTAAGGAGGTATTATTATATAAATATTGAATTACTTTCTGCGCATCTGCGGTTTTTGATAGATATAGTTTGATAGAAACTTTCTCACCTGTCAAATCATTGATTCTGACTATTGGAAAATTCTCTTCTTTTTGAGATAGCTTCTCTAACTCAGTACAAATAGTATTCGTATATACGCCATATGGAAGTTCAGTAACAATTAGGCAATGTTCCTTGGCGTCATATTCAATTGTTGATTGAATTATACAGGGTTTACCAGTTCCCTTGGATAGACTAGTAAGAACATCGTCTTTATTGATAATCGTACCGCCAGTTGCAAAATCTGGAAAACAGAGAATATCGGTATCTTTGACGCTCTCTGGATTATCAGCTTTTAGTAGCTTGATAAGAGCGTTATTCACTTCTTTCAGATTGAATTGCGGAATAGAACTTGCCAAACCGACCGCAATTCCAAAAGAGCCATTGACGATATTATAGAAACCTAGCGAGGACAGAACTCTCGGATATTGCTCTGTATCGTCGTAATTGTCCACCCATTCATCAACCGTAGCATGACTCGTATCTTGTAGAAGATAATTAGCTAGTGGCGAAAGGCGGGCAGAAGTATAACGAGACGCGGCCCAGTTACCAGTTTCGGTTAGATTGCCATAAGAGCCTTCTACCTCAATCAGAGGGTATCGCATGGAAAATGGTTGTCCACTACGCATAATAATACCTTCACAAGAAGCATCGCCGTGAATATACATACGCATAGCAGAGCCGATTGCTTTTAGCGTTTTTTTGAATGGCTTATCAGCAGTAAAGCCATCCGTATAAAGACAATAGTAGATTTGTCTAGCGGATGGCTTTACACAATCCCGTACATCGACCAACGCTCGTGACTGAATAACTGCACCCGCATATTGAGTAAAAGACTCGTTGATAGTCTCTTCTAATGATGCTTGATAATCCACTTATTCCCTCACTTCCGCAAAGTCGATATTATCAAAGATATATTTCTTACGTGCTGTTACGTTAGTCCCCATCAGTTCTTCCAAAAGGACGATAGCAGAATCAGATGGGTTGAGAACGTCAATATGCTGATTACTCCCAAACATTGAATCTCTAGCTTGTTGTGCGCTGAGAGAACCCAGACCCTTGTTTCTTTGTAACTCTCCTTTGAGAGGGCCTTTAGCTCGTGCGGCATTTAGCTCTGCATCTGTAAAAAAGTAAGTATCCTCCTTCTTATTCTTTAGAATATAGAGTGGGGAACGAAGCCAACATAATCTACCCTCTTGAATAAATTGCGGGCAGAAATGCTGCAATGCCGTTGCAATAAGAAGACCAATGTTATAGCCGTCACTATCTGAGTCGGTACAAATAGCGATGCGGCCATATCGGAGATTAGAACTATCGTATTCACCAGATTCAATTCCAAGAGCTTGCAGAAGTAATTGAATCTCTTCGTTCTTGAGCAGCTTAGAATCCGAATTAGTAAATGCGTTGATTAGCTTACCTCGCAGCATAAGAATACCATATTTTTTAGGGTCACGAGAAACCGCAATAGAAGCTCCTGATGACAATCCTTCTACGAGAAGCAACGTAGAGTCTTGTCCTAAATATTCTGCATCTTTTAGCTTATCAGGGTGAAGGATTTTATTTTTCTTCTTACGAGTCTTTTGTGTCTTCACTGCTTCGCGGGCTTTTTTAGCTGCTTCTGCCGCACGTCTAGCAAGGACAGCCTTTTCGATAATCGTCTTGCCACAATCCGGGTTATTATCTAGCCATAATTCAATTTGTTCACTAAATACTTCATTTAGAAAAGGCACAAAATCTTTATTTACAATTCTAGATTTTGTTTGTGCGTCGTAAGAAATATTAGGCGCAATTAGATTGAATACCAAGACCAAGCCCTCTTGGAGAGAATCACCATCTAGATTCTTTTCTTTTTCTTTTAGATAACCCTGTTCTCTCGCCCATTTGTTCATCACTTTGGTAATTGTACTTTTGATTGCAGTGATGTGCGGCCCTTGCTCTGTCAGCCCATAATTTACATAAGCGATAATCTTAGAAGAATCTCTAGAACAGTAACTAATACCGCAATCAATTTTATATTTATCATCTTGCTTTTGGAAAAGCAAAGGAGTGACAATTTGTGTTGCTCTGCCAACTCCTTCCCAAATCAAGTAAGACATGCCATCAGGATGATGGATATTGATACGCTGTTCTTCATCAATATTGAGAGAAATTGTAAGTTTTGGACACATACCGCAAATATTATCAAATATATCTTGTAGTGCGGCTATATCAGGAATCGGCTTCTCAAAAAATTGCGGGTCAGGCGTGAATCTAATACGGGTGCCGTTCTCATGGTCTGTTTTACCAGTATGCCGACTTTGTAAAACACCGTCTTTGAAATCTAATTCTTCATATCCCCCGTTATGATAAGTAACGACGTGAAAATGAGATGAAAGAAAATTAGAAGCTTTAGCACCGACACCGTTTAGACCAAGACTCGTGCCGCCATATACACCATCATCTGAGTACTTACCGGAAGTATTCATTTCGTCAAAGGAAGCTTGAAGAACAGTCTTCCCATCTTCACGTTTTTCATTGACGGGAAAACCTTGCCCATAATCATTTACTTCGCATAATCCAGTCTTGGCGTCAATTCCAATTTCAATTAGATTTCCATGTCCAAGATTATGTTCGTCTAGAGCATTACTAAAAAGCTCTATAATTAGCTGTGTAGGGTCTTTAGTTGAACCCACATACATACCGGGTCTAAGCCGCACATGTTCCAAAGGAGATAGCGATTGAATAGAGTCTTTGTCATATAAAGTCTTATCTTTCATTCTACCTCACTTATTTAGTTATAATAGACATGTTCTCCCTGTAAGACAGTACGCGCAAGAGCGGAATCAGAATTATCTGCACTAATCTCAAGCCCAATGCCAACTGGCTCTTGAAGTCGAATAGTAAAAATAAAATCACTATTGGCAGTAATTCCTTCATGAGCAACTTCGCATTCAACAGTAACAAAACCATTGTACTTTTTCGCATGGTCTTCTAGTTGCTCAATAACATCTTCTAGCTTGTTGGTACGCTCTAGGCGCTGTTTCCGTTCTTGATATCGCGTATCATCAACAATATCTACAATATACTCATAGATAGTATCTGGACATTTGCCATAACACTCAGTAGCGACACACTGAGCAGTTTTATAGCGCTGGTCAGAAATTTTATCTGGAACAATTACATATTGCCCAGCATCGACGCTAATACCATCGGGGATGATATATCGGTACTTTTTACTTGTTTTAGAAAAGCGTACTACTGCAATTCTAACCATTACTATTCTCCTTCTTGTCGCGGAACTTGCGGCGATTACTAAGAACTTCTTCTACATAATCATTATAATTCTCTCGCATTTTATTCGCAACAGCAATACAACGATGGCCCTCACGTGCGGCAATCTCTGCCTGACGACGAAACATCTTGAGCATAGTATAATCAGTTGCGCGGCCAGTTCCTAACCAGACATTCATCGCATGTTCAATGCCTTTGGCACGTTCTAGAAAAGCACGTCCTTTTGCCGCATACTTGTCCGCAATGCATTTATAATTAGCGAATCGACAACCATCCCAGCGATTAGCTACATCCTTATCATCTTCATGCAGAATAGCGGACTCTGTAAATACTCCCCAAGGGGTGCCAATAGAGACAGTAGAAATACCTGTCTCTTCATTATATTCCGCTACAATAATCTTATCCATTCAAATTCTCCTTTAGACTCTTGGTAATTACCTGAGTAATAATCTCACGCAGGATATCTCTAATTTCATTCTCTTCTTTTTTGAAATCTGCGGCAAAAGGCTCTACTTTATTGAGATATTTCTCTACAGTGGCATCTAGATTTTGTAGATAGAAGTCTGCAATATCAATTGCCACATTGATATCGCAAGGTTGGTCAAATCTTTTGATATCTTTTAGAAAAGATTTTAGCTCAGGAAGGTCAGGGTTAGTAAGGCAGTCAATATAGCTATCCCCTCGTATATATCGACCAGCAAAACAAGAGAGACGAACGATATGATGAAAAGACTTCTTATCGTATCCAAAAAGTCGAATGCTCTCTGCTCGTCCCGGAGTCTCTGTGACCATATCCTTGCGCTTTTGATGTGCCATTCCCTGCATACATTTTACAGCTGCTATTGGATTACAGCTAGAGATAGCATCGCGCATATCTACCATCATGTCCCAATATTGCTTATATTTGGGATTGACATATACAACCTGAGCATATAGAGTTTCCACAAAATTGATATTCTGTTTTAGCATTGTATGGACATATGAACGAATATCTTTTACTTCTGTATGCTCGCCATTATCACGCATTACGTGAAGATAGTTTGTAGGAGATTTATAAAGAAGCTGGTCAAGAGAAGGAATAGCTAGAAACTTAGTATCAACATCAGATGCGGGAGTATCTAGGTCATAGTTATGTGAACCATTGACCGCAATTAGAAACCAGTCTGCAATCTTTGGGTTGTCCTCCATTGTTTCTTTTTTATGCGCAAGAAGTCGCTCAGCTACTTTCGCACGAACAATCTTGTCCATTACTACTCCCAATCAGAGTCTTCCATTAGCTGCTGACGCTCTTTTTCTTTCTGTTGGCGTTTGCGGCGGATGTTGTCTCCTTTACGCTCACGTCGATAGTCCTCACCACGGAAGCTTGGTTTGCGGCCAAAACGTTCTACGGTAAGATAATCATCATCCTCGTACATATCTAGGTCACGAGCAATGTTTTTCATTTATAACTCCTAACGGGAATTATCGAAGATAAAAAAGTTCTTACAAGAGGAACAGGCCATAATATTGGTCCCATCGACAACTACCATAGGAGCGCCGCACTTACGGCACTTATATTCTCGTGGCTTACGCTTACGCTCTTCCGGCTTCTCAGCAAGACCGGCAGTTACGAGTGCTTTCTGTAGAGCGTTCATCTATCTACTCCTTTTGTCTATTTTACCAAATCGAATCTACTTTTTCGTCTGTTACTTCTACTGAGGTATACCCTTCATTCGCAAGCCGCATACCTAATTCAATATAATCAATCACCTCGTAGGAAGATACTAAGTCTCTCATAATACAAGCATCTTCTGGGCAATCATAAAGATTCCTAACGCTATATACTAGATTATCCTCATTGTCAATTAGCTTTTCCGCACGAGGATAATCACTTCCCCAATCAGAGTCCTCTTCCCAAACTACTTTCATTTTGAAAGGCTTATCCATTATTCCTCCTTATGAATATTTCAAACCAGCCCAAACAATAAATCCCATAAAAACAAAAAATGCAATTATAACGAGTGCTGACCACATATCCATTATATCACATCCAAATCTTCTATCAAGTGCAAGGTAACTTTTCTTCCGAGAGACAAAGCGTAATCTATCGTATATTTAGTTCCTGAACTTTTACCATCCCAAAAGGCAATCAGTTTATCTGAATAGTTTACCATATCTTCGTCTCGTTTCAAAGGGGCATACTTGCCACCATATATCTCATATTGCGGTAAAAAGCAAATCCACTCAAGATTGTTTTTCTTTGCCCATTTTTCCGCAAGAGTATCAACACCAGCAGCTCCGCCTGTGACTACTTCTCCATAGTCTTTTGGGTCAAGATAGAAATCTAAATTCAAATATGTAATAGACCTAGAGCCGCATATAGTAATAATCGGTTTGCTACTCTTGGGCATCGTTCCACACCGCGATATAAAATTTAGAAGTTGTATAGTAAATTGCGCTAACGCCAGTTAGGTCATAGCCATAATCATATAGTAGCTCTTGGAATATCTCAAAACTCTCAGGATAGGTTAGCTTTACTCCATTGGTAAAATCCTGAAGATATACTCCATCAGGGGAGTCTTGCGGCCAAACGCATGTCCAATCTTCGTCACATTGCTGCTTACAACGCTTTAGTTCATCACGAACAATCTTCTCAGGGATAAGAATACATCTAGCCATTATCACTCCTCTTGAAGACCATCAATTACAATTACATCTACCCCGCGACGAGGATAAATATACCCAACTTCCGCATAGATAGAAATAGCGTGCGGAGAAATGTTCAGATGGGGATACATATCGCTAAAAATTTTTGCAAAATCATATCGGTCATCGCCGCAATCCACTTGAACGATTGCTCCTTCATATACAGGCTCAGCTTTTATATTCCACTTTTCTATCATTGCTTCGACTTCTGCATAAGAAAGACCAAAGCAACGAGTCTCAGAACAGTCAATCATTAGTAAATCCTCTCGTGCGCATAACCCATATCAGTAGAATAATAAAAGTCACGAACGCCGCGCTCTCGCATAGCCGTCATACAAGCACGACACGGACGGCTAATTCCCATCCCATACGGCAGACCAGGACATATACGATAAGTATAACACTTTACCTTCTTCCAGTCAACTTTCTGGGCCACAGGATAAGGAACCTTTTTGAGTGCCATCATCTCAGCGTGGCCGCTATGATTGATACATCCCTTAGTCGTATGGTTGAAATGACGGTAACGATTATACTTCTTCTGCAAAGGGTCAGACTTCTCAGTGTTAGAAGCCATGGAGAGAATATGGTTTTGGTATACCAATACGCAACCGACATGAAAGCGTGGAAAATTACTTTGCTCAGCAATCTCACGAGCAAGCTCAAAATACTTTACATCAGAGTTCTTGATATCATACAAATCCATATAAAAACACT
>ULWW01072105.1_pt1 | contig 26379 bp, 23 predicted proteins | sample 1960741 | NCBI WGS metagenome assembly ULWW01 (sample SAMEA4835823, study PRJEB28245) | human gut metagenome | biome: gut microbiome; material: fecal sample | place: Denmark | collected 2008
CCCGCCTTGATCTTATCTGCTTCCACCTTTGCATCTTCTATAATCTGATCTGCCTTTTTCTGTGCATCTTCAAGGATCATATCGGATTGAGTGTTTGCTTCTTCCAGAATCTGTTCAACGATCTTCTCTAATCCTGTCATACAAATCCTCCTGTACTACTTGTTCAATCATGTTTCAAATCTGTGCCTGTTTTATACCGGTACACCGTTAATTGCAAGAATTGATACGAGCAGAGCAAGGATCGCATATGTCTCTACCATTGCAGGGAAAAGCATTGCTTTACCGAACTGATCCGGCTTCTTTGCTACGATACCAACTGCTGATACAGCGGTTTTGCCCTGATGCATAGCGGATACAAGACCAACTAATGCGATTGGAAGACATGCTGCAAGGATCAGTAATCCGGTCGCTGTTGAAAGTTCTGCAGGAGCACCATTTAAAATACCAATCTTTGATAAAGCGATGAATCCTACCAGCAGTCCATAGATACCCTGTGTACCGGGAAGAAGCTGGATGATAAGAACCTTTGCGAATTTGCTTGGATCTTCACTTACTACACCTGATGCAGCCTGACCTGCGATACCTACACCGTAAGCAGATCCCATACCTGCCAAAATAACTGCTAATGCAGCTCCTGTTAAAGCTAAAACTGTACCCATTGTCATATTGATTATTCCTCCTTAATTTCCGGTTTACAGGTTTTCATGCCTGCATTCCCTATATCTACATATTTTGTATTTTCTTTAAATGGATGGAACGCTTCTCCGCCACCCTCATAAAACTTACCAAAGAATTCTACATACTGAAGTCGGCATGTATGGACATAAGCACCTAACATATTGATCGCAAGGTTAAATGTATGTCCGATGATGAATACCAGAATGAATACGATCGCGCCCAATATTCCATCTCCTACCATACTTCCCATCTGATTGATAACCTGTGCGATAACACCGGTTGCAAGTCCCAGTGCAAGCAGTCTGGAATAAGATAACAGATCAGACAGCCAGCCTGTGATATTGTAAATATCATACAAACCAAGTGCCAGTCGGAGCACCGGATTCTTATGACTTCTGCCGGACATCACAACGATGATCGCTGCACCTAAGATCGTAATGACATAGCTGAAGGTCTTAAGTCCATCTGAAAAATGGAAGCTTACCTGTGCGATCGATGCAAATAAACTGGTTGGCATCAGCATCAGTACCAGACCGATGATGAGCAGATACCAGGATATAACATCTGAGAAGAAGCCTACAAAATCTTTCTTCTTTAAACACATATAACCTTTTAACGCCAGACCGCCGAACAGATGGATCAATCCAAATAACAGGGAGAAGATCAGCATCTTCATCGGATTGTCAAGCGGTGCAAACCATACCGGTGCGATCGTGATCTCATGATGGAAGAAGGTTCGTGATACGACTGCTACCACATCTCCAAAATATCCTCCAAACAAGATACCCCATATCAATGTCGATATACCGCAATATTCAAATAATGTCAGTGACTTCTTCATGCCATCTCCCATCTTCGGGAACTTCCGAAGCAGGATAAAACATGCAAGGAATATAATAAGTCCATATGCCGCATCCGATAACATCAATCCGAAAAAGAATACATAGAATAAACTCATCGGTGTCGTCGGATCCATCTCGCCTCTGGCAGGAAGTCCATAGGATTCCAGGATTCCTTCTGCCGATGCAAATGGCATCTTATTACTTAACTGTACCGGTGCCGGTTCATCCTCAGGTATCTCGCCGGTCTCCACCATCAGCACGAAATTCTGATTCAGTTCTTCTTTTACCTTTTCCTCATCCCGTTCCAGCACATAACCGGTTATGATAAATGTACTGTTCGACTGAAGCAAGGTTCCAAGCACCTGATATTTCTCAGTTCTGATCTTGTAATAATCGGATAAGGTCTTAAGTGCCTGCCTGTTTTCTGCAAATCCGGCAATCTGTTTTTTCAGATCCTCGATCTCATCCTCATACCCCTCTATCGTGAGTCGGTATTTCTTGATCTTATTCTCCGGTGTCCGTTTTGAAAAATACGACATCCGGGTAAATCCTTCTGCCCTTAAGGCTTCCTCCAGTCTTTCCGTCTCTGTTTTCAAACATACCACAAATATACATGTCTGATCTTTATCAGAAGATATCACCGTGATCTCATGAGCTGATAACTCCGGCTGCCTTTTTGCAACCAGGTCTTCTATCATATTCTCTGTAAGACCAGGTCCTAAGCTTCCCATGATCACATCTGTATGTTCGGTTCCGGTCGTATTGATCGGAACATCCATATTGATCCATGGTTTCAGTCCATCGATCGCAAGCTGACATTTTGCAATCTCTGCTTTGCAGTTTCCAATCTTCTTATCCTTTTCCCGGATCTTCTGCACGATCATATTATAATCATGCCGATTCTCAACAATATCTTTATATACAGAATCGTCTACATCAGCTTTGCCTGCAAGTGCCTGCAGCATCGATGTCTTTTCCGGTGCATATCTGCCAAGGATCTCTAAAGCTTCGTCGGTATTCTGGACTCGTTTTTCATATTTGGAACGCTGACTGGTTGTGTTGATCTTCTTAAATACATCCGTCTCATCCCCACCGGCCCGGATCTCCAAAGCTCCCATGGACTGGAGTTTCTCCAATATGGCTTTTCTGTCTTTCTTCATGGCGCATATGTCAATCTTTTTTATAGCCAATACCGCCATAATGATTACCTCCCTTCTGCATCCTGATATTCAAGCATTTACAATAGCTGCTTGATCACAAGCTCTACGGCTTCACCCTCTCGCTCGGATGCACGTTTTTTTAAGGAAGCAATCTCGTCGGATGCTTCTTTCAAAGCTTCTTCTGCAAGATCAGTTTCCAGTTTCTTCTGGTCGACCGCGATAGCCGCCAGATCTGTTTTAGAACCTGCATTTGCATCTACGATCATCGCATTTGCCTTTTCCTTTGCTTCCGCCTGAATTGCTTCTGCTTTTTTACCGGCTTCTTTTACGATCTCGGCTGCCTCTGCTTCTGCATCTTCTAATGTCTTCATGGCTTCCTGTAGCATAATTTCTCCCTCCGTAATTATTAATCTCGGCATGAAATGCCGCTCTGTTAATATTTTATTATGTTAGTGTGCTCTTTTCAAGCAATATTTATTTTCTTTTATAGATTTTTCATCAAAAGGTCATGAAATTTTACCGGTTTTTAAGGCATTTTTGACAAACAATACAAACTGTCAAATTTAGTTTAACCATTTTTCACGTCATTTTGCACAATTTTTGTTGTGATTAACAACAGCCATATAATAAGACCGCAGTCAAAGACTATCTGCGGTTTCTATGAACAGCATATCCCTTATCCGCAAATGTTCCAGTGCTAACTCGCCTGTCGGCTCAAACAAGCACTCACATTTGCTGGTATATGCAGTTCATATCGAAATCCTCGATAATGTCTTCTGACTGCGGTCTTATTATATGGTTGTTGTTATTTTACATACATTAAATACCAATGCAAAAAACTGTTACAAAACTATAACTATACATCCCACCCTGATAGATGATGTTTTTCTTACTACTTATAATCTTCTATAAATTACATATCCCTTATCCGCAAATGTTCCAGTGCCAACTCGCCTGTCGACTCAAACAAGCACTCACATTTGCTGGTATATGCAGTTTATAGTATTTTTCTTTACTCTTCAATCATCTTGATTCTTCTGATATGACGTTCGTCATTTGAGAATGGTGTGTCAAGGAAGGTGTCAACGATCTTGAGTGCCAGTCCCGGTCCGGTTACACGGGCACCCATTGCAAGGATATTGGCATCGTTATGCTCTCTTGTCGCCTGTGCACTGAAGCAATCGCCACAAAGTGCTGCACGGATTCCCGGTACTTTATTTGCTGTAATGGAGATTCCGATTCCTGTTCCGCAGATCAGAATTCCTCGCTCACATTCTCCATCTGCTACTGCATGTGCAACTTTCTTTGCATATACCGGATAATCAACGGATTCCTCGCTGTAGCATCCATAATTCTTGTATTCCATTCCTCTTTCTTCCAGATGCTTGATCACATCCTGCATTAATCCGTATCCACCGTGGTCACATCCAAGTGCTATCATATTCTTTGTCCTGCCTTTCTTGTTTTCAAAATCTTTTCGGGTGGTTGTCACCCAACCCGTTTTTTCTATGTTAACTTTTTTCATTATATCGTGAGCATAGCTCACTCAATGCATTCCGCAAAATCAGCATCCTTGCGAGCAAATAATTTTGCGCTCATTACATCACACCGATATGATTCTATGTCCTGCCGCCTTGATCAGCCGGTTCATGATCGCATATCCCATATCACCTTCCCGGAAGGATTCACTGTAAATATAGTCTGCACCGATATCATCACACAGCCGAAGCAGCCGGTACAGGGATGAAGATACTGTAATCTCATTCTTCTTGCTTCCTGCATCAAGGACATTTTCACAGGAATATAAATCCGTATTTTCTGTATCACACAGAACTGCCGTCTTATATCCCTCTGCCTGCTTACAAGCAACCAACTCTGCAATCTTTGCGGCAACCTTTTCCCGCTCACCCTCTACGATCGTGAGTTTTCCCTTCGGTGCATAATGTGTGTATTTCATACCCGGGGCTTTTGGTCTGACCTTCATATCCACGCTTTCCAGTGCCGGATCGATCATGACATCTCCTAAGATATTCTTAATCATATCCGCTGAGATATAACCCGGACGTAAAATTGTCGGACGATCGCCTGTCACATCTACGATCGTGGACTCAATTCCGATTCCAACCGGTCCGCCATCTAAGATCATATCGATCCTGCCGGACAGATCTTCCTCTACATGTGCTGCTGTTGTCGGTGATGGTCTTCCGGACAAATTTGCACTCGGTGCTGCAATATACACGCCTGAATCTTTGATCAGCTTCATAGCTGCCGGATGTGATGGCATACGGATCGCTACCGTTTCCAAACCGCCGGTTGTCTCATGCGGTACAATGTCTTTCTTTTTGAAAATGATCGTCAGCGGCCCCGGCCAGAACGCTTCCATCAGCATCTGTGCCTGTGTGGATACCTCTGCCGCCAACTCCCATACACTTGCCGTATCAGCAATATGTACGATCAACGGATTATCCGATGGTCTTCCCTTGGCACTGTAAATTTTTTCGGATGCCTTTGGATTTAACGCATCTCCACCTAGTCCATATACGGTTTCTGTTGGAAATGCAACCAGTCCACCACTTTTTAATATATCCGAAGCTTTCCGGAATAATTCTTCGTTTTCCAGATCAGCTTTCGCTACTATGGTTTTCATTTCAATTACCAGCCTTACCTGTATAGTCAGGCACATCGCCTGCCAGTCTCATTTTAGCCTTATCCCCTCACAGTGTCAACCTGTGAAAAAGAGCTTCCCGAATCATGGGTATAATCTCTATATTCTCACACTTATACCCTCTACTATATGCCACTCTTGGGTATCGCACCTGTTTTTTCGTCTTCATACCAAATTTATTTAGCTTCGTCGGGTATTTTCCCCCAACATTCTTCCTAATACCCGCATCAGACTTGTCCTTGTGGGTATCGTACACTTATTTTCCATTCCATGCCCTCATCTAACCTGTCGCCTCGGGTATCATACTTACTCATCCACTACCATACCCAGAAATCAAGCATCATCAAGCGATAAATCACATATACAAACGCAAATATAGCCTGTCTGGCTGTAGACTAGACAGGCTATATATATCTTAACTTTATTCGGCAACTGAAGCTTCCGCCGGATACTCCTTGCCAAACCATGTGGCGATCACACGGTATGGGCACTTCGGTGTTGCAAGGCTGACAACCACCATGATGATCGTGGAGATCAGACAGGCAACGATACAGGAATTGAAACCAAGTGAGATTGGCAGAACGCCCATATCGATCAGGAGATATAAGCCAATACCACTGATGATACCTGCGATCGCGCCATACTCATTTGCCCGCTTCCAGAACAGTCCGAGAAGCAAAGTATGAAGAAATGCTACTGTCATACCACCGGTAGCATAAGTGATCAATGAAGCCAGAAGTTCCGGTGGATCACATGCAAATAAGAATACGACAAGAGCAACAACGATAACACTGATAACATTTAACTTCTTTAATGTCTCCTGCTTTGCATCTTTATTGAACAGATTCTTGTACAGATCACTGACGATCGTTCCTGCAAGAGATACGATCATTCCACCAACAGATGACTGAACCGCACCACATACACCGGCGAGAACCAGACCTGCTGCCCATGCAGGCATTACACTTACTGCAAGTGTCGGAATACCAAGGTCAGGAGTTGCAAGGCTTCCTTCCGGGAACATATATTTGATCGTGAAGCACAGACCATTTAAGCCAATGAGCCAGATTGCAACTACAACCGCACCAACCTTGATCGCACGATGCAGAGTCTGTGTATCCTTATAAGTAAGCGTTGTCATTGTTACATGAGGCATTGTACAGGTTGTGATACCCCATAAGAATGCAAACGAAAGAACCGTCTTTACACTTGCAGGTACGAACCAGTCCGGATTACTCTTAACTAATGACTGGATCGTCTCTGTATAGCTGAGATCTGTTCCGTTGATGCCCATAATAAATAAGATAATAACGGAAACTGTCATGATAATTCCCTGAAAAACGATCGCAGATGCGATACCTTTAATACCACCTGTGATAGCTGCGATGATAACCAGTACAGTGAAAATAGCAAGTCCGATACGGTAATCCTGACCGGTTAAGATCTGGAAAATTCTTCCGCCGCCGGTAATTGTGGATACGGCAAATGCTCCAAGGAAGAACAGGATAACCAGTCCGCAGAGCGCACCAACGATCTTGCTGTTGTTATATCTGTGCATCAGAAGTTCAACAAATGTCTTGGAATCCGTTCTTCTGGCTACGATACCGACACGCTTACCGATCAGTCCAAGTACCATGAAGTTCGTGCACATGGACCAGAAACAACATACCATCCAGGTCGCACCAAATGTATATGTATAACCCGGTACACCCATGAATACTCCGGCACCGGCAACACCGGCAGATACCATCATGGCAGTTACAAGCACACCACCGCTTCTACCGCCGGTATAGAATTTGCTCAGGTAATCACCTTTTCCATTTGCCATTGCTTTTCTGGTAACAAGACTGTATACCAACTGGAAAATCGTATATGCGGCAAATACAGTAATGATTATAATTCTCTGATTTGTAGATAAGTTCATCTCTATTTGCCCTCCTTATGTTTTCTTTCTTTTAATTTTCCGTTTGGAGTAACATCCATATCACGATATACAAATGTTACAACCAGAATAACCGCTACTACCATTGCGATCAAAATAATGATCTCATTAAAAATCCACTGTGGAAATCCAAGAATATATTTGTACTTTGATACATCCTTACCACCCACCAGATACAGGTTGGCGATCATCAGCACCATAAATACCAGATAGGTTCCAAGCGTGATCCAGAATTCCTTTGTTGTCTGGGTGAAACGCTCATCCGGCTCTATTGATTTCAAATCATAATCCCTGCTGTCAGGATCAATGTTGTTATTTATCTGACTCATCTTATGTGTCTCCTCTCAACGTAAGTTTTTGAATAATTATGAAACGAAAAAATCATTCACCAAGTAAAATAATCACTGTTATTTACGCATATAAAATCTTCAATCGTTTTATCATAGTTTGTTCTTCTCCGGAAATGGATCGTCCAGCATTCTTGTCGCATGGAACTGACCCTTTTCTGCAGAAGCAAGCTGCAGCAATACAGCTCCGATACCTGCTGCACCATCGAATAAACCGATCGGTGTACTTAATACATCCGGTGCGACACGGTCAAGTGCAAATCTCCATGCACACTCTCTTCCTTCCGTACCGTCTGTGATCGTTGCTCCGTCTGTGATGACCTTACCGCACCTCTTTGCCTGTTCCAGATAAGTCTCATCACCAAATGCAGCCCACAGACCCAGATACATATTTAACAGGCCCGCAGTTCCGCAGCAGATATTGTAAGTATTCCAGTATCCTTCCGTCCGAACCTCAGGTGCGCCTGTATCAATTACACCCTGTGTCAGCATATCGATATACCGCTTATACCGGTCTTCTCCTGTCATCTCATATAATTTATAGAAGAAACGATTTGTTCCCGCCGGACCATGACAATAGCCAAGATAGAACAGATCCTTACGATCCGGCAAACCATGTGGGATCAGGCTTCCTGCCTTCATCTTAACCGCCTGTGCGATCATGAAATCCGCGATTCCCTTTGTCGCATCTAAGAACCTCTGATCACCGGATGCTTCGTACAGATTCAGCAGTACAAATCCGATTCCTCCGGTTCCCATCGGGAAGTTCGGATCGATATAATCTTCTTTTGCTCCAAAGTAAACAGGATCTACACCCGGATACCAACAGGTTCCGTTTCCAGCATCATGACGCTGCCCGAGGAAATTCTCTCCTGCTTTTGCAGCAAATGCTGTCCAGTCCTCTCTGCCAAATGTTTTTGCTGCATATAAGAAGAACAGAACCGTTCCGGCATCTCCTACGATACCCGGAAATGAAGTCCAGCTATAACCTCTGCCATTTTTTCCGGGCTTTGCATCTGCCTTTGCAGACTCAATAATATCTGCCACAAATGTTTTATATTTCTCATTTCCGGTTGTCTTATAGAGCTGTATCATGGCAAAGCCTGCTCCGCTCCAGCCACTGGAAAATGCGTATTTTGAAAAGTTTCTTTTCAGATCCCGGTCATGATCAAAACGATAACGGATATATGTGGCTGCTTCTTCTGCCTCCTGCAGATAGCTCACATCATTCGTCGCCTGATATAATCCCAGAAGAAATACGATGATTCCGGACGCCCCGGCATACATACAGATCTCATCATAATAAATGGATTTTCCTTCTGCCGCATCCTGCAAAGACCAGTAGATACCTTCCGGTCCCTGTTTCTCCCGGCTGTTTATGAAATTCATGGTTTCTTTCGCATATGTAAGATAGTCTGCCATGTTGTCTCCTTCCTGTTCTGTGTTTTATATGACGTATATATGTTCTTTTATTCCTCCGCATACATCTTGGTTGACAGATATTTGAATGCGTTGTCAGCCATGATGATCGCGATATTCTTTCCTGCTGCTTCCGGACGCTCAGCTATGATTGTTGCTGCCTTTAAGGCTGCTGCCGCTGACTGTCCGAGGAATACGCCATCACTCTTTACCAGTCTTCTTCCTGTCTCATATGCATCTTCTGCTACAATATCCAGACATTCATCATATGGGACCTGCTCCGGATTGAAGAATACCGGAACACTCTGTGCCGGAACATCGTTAAATGCAAGTACGCCGTCGATCGTATTTGCTTCCGGATGATTGACATTCTTTCTGGACTGTACTGCCGGCTGTGCGCCGATGATCTTGATACCAGGATTTTTCTCTCTGAAATATCTGGACAGACCAGCCAGTGTTCCACCGGTTCCGACCAGTGCTACCACATAATCAACATTTCCGTCTGTATCCTCCCAGATCTCAGGACCCGTTGTACGGTAATGCGCTTCCGGGTTATCAGGATTTGTTCCTTGATCAATATAGAAGTAACCATGCTCATCTGCATATTTGTTCATGATAACTGTAAGCTTTGCCATGCTTAAACCACCGTTCTGCAGCATCTCCATGAAGCCCGGTACATCGGCTGCCTGAAGCAGCTCTACGCCATATGCCTTTAAGATCAATGTACGTTCTACCGATACTCCCGGCTGAATCACTACTACATATTTATATCCTCTGGCATTTGCAAATGCTGCTGTTGCAATTCCTGTATTTCCGCTTGTAAAATCAAGGATCGTTCCGCCCGGCTTCAGTTTACCTGATTTCTCTGCCTCTAAGATCATGTTAAGGGCTGCACGGTCCTTTACGCTTCCTGATGGATTGAAATACTCCAGCTTACCAAGGAGGTGGGCGTTCAGCCCTAACTCTTTTTCATAATTTACGAATTCCACCAATGGGGTATGTCCTACAAGTTCTGTAATTGATGAATGAATATTTGCCATTTTCTATTTCTCCCTTTTCCTATCTGGTTAGTATGTTTTGTTGTCGTTATAAAACCCGGAAGCATCAACCTCCGGGTAAATGTCTGTTTGTCAGTCACCATCCAACTCTGGATAAATGATTTCCTCATCCGGCACATCTTATAGCGTTTCTTTATCATAGTATTAAAGTAGGTTTTATATGTTATGTGCCTATTATAGTGACAGTTCCATAATTTGTCAACCAGTCAAAATATTTTAACTGGCTATAACCACAGCTTATAACCGAACCAATCTGTAACTCTTATAACAGTTGCACCGGCTAACGCTATTACATTGCGATTCACGCCTTTGATGTTTTCTGCAAAACCATCATACTTGCCTGTGGTTATGCTGTGATCACTGCTTTCAGACGGTCAAACGCCTCCTTGATCGTTGCTCTCGGACATGCCACATTGATACGTTCAAAGCCTTCGCCTACCTGCCCAAAGATCGCACCACTGTCAAGCCACAGCTTTGCCTGATTCACGATCAGGTTCTCCCGTTCCTTCTCTGTCATTCCGAGTGCCCTGAAATCCAGCCACAACAGATAAGTTCCTTCCGGCTCGATCAGCTTGATCTGTGGAAGTTCCTTTTTCAGGTAATCACGCACAAATGCGATATTACTCTCTACATATCTCATCATTGCCTGATACCATGTCTCGCCATGAGTATACGCTGCTTCACAGGCGGTAAGTCCCATTACATTTAACTGGCTGTAGCCCGCCGCATCCACCTGCTTACGAAATACTGCGCGCAGAGTTCCATTTGGAATAAAGATATTCGACACCTGAAGTCCTGCCAGATTGAAGGTCTTTGCAGGAGAAGTACAGGTAACGGAGTTCTGTTCGAATTCTTTCTTGATCGTTGCAAATACCGTGTGCTGGTGGTCTCCGAAAACAAAATCCTCATGTATCTCATCACTTACAACCGCAACGCCATGCTTGATACAGATATCACCCATCTTCGTAAGCTCCTCTGCCGTCCATACACGGCTGACCGGATTATGCGGACTGCACAACAGGAACAGCACAACATGATTGTCAACGATCTGTTTCTCAAAATCATCAAAATCGATGTGATATTTTCCATCATCCCCAAGTACCAGATCATTGCTCACAAGCTTCCGGTTATTGTCACGGATCACTTCTGAAAACGGATAATAGACCGGCTGCTGGATCAGAACGGCATCCCCTGCCTTGGAATATGCTTTGACCGCCATCGCCAGTGCAAATACAACACCCGGTGTCTTTGTCAGCCAGCTTCGTTCCACCTTCCAGTCATGGTGAGCTTCCATCCATTTGCTGACCGCCTCGAAATAACTCTCTCTACTCTCCGTATAGCCAAAAATTCCATGCTGTACACGCTCTGTCAACGCATCCAGCACCAGACTCGACGTCTTAAAATCCATATCTGCAACCCAGAGAGGAAGTACATCCGCAGGCTTTCCTCTCCTCTCTGCAAAGTCAAATTTCAAACAGTCTGTATTTCTTCTATCTATTACTTCATCAAAATTCAGGTTTTTTTCTTCCATAATTATCCTCCCGTTATGTCTCAGATCCTATGCTGTAAATATATTTCCATATCAAAATATTTTTCAGGCAAATTACTTTTTCATCATTATTCATATATTACACTGTTTTATTCCCGAAAAGAATCAATTGCCTGTTTCAGATCCGCGATCAGATCCTTCTTATCTTCGATTCCTGCCGACAGACGCAGAACACTGTCTGTAATACCGTTCTTTATACGGATTTCCTCCGGTACATCCGCATGAGTCTGTGTCGTCGGATATGTGATCAAGGTCTCTACGCCGCCGAGACTTTCTGCAAATGGGATCAGCTTTAGGGATTCCAGTATATGGAGTGCCAGCGCCTTGCTCTCCACTTCAAATGTCAGCATGCTTCCAAATCCACTCGCCTGGCTCTTACAGACCTCATAATTATTTGTTCCCGGTATTCCCGGATAATAGACATTCTTTATTTTCTTCTCCTGCAACAGGAATTCCACGATCGCCTGTGCATTTTCCTGTGCCTTCTCCATACGGATCGGCAGTGTCTTGATACCACGAAGCACCAACCAGCTGTCAAATGGCGCAAGTCCCGCACCTGTCGTCTTTATGATATATCGTAATTTCTCCGAAAGCTCCGGTGTATTTACCACGATGAATCCGGCCAGCGTATCGTTATGTCCGCTTAAGAACTTTGTTCCGCTGTGCAGGATGATATCGGCTCCCAGTTCAAATGGCCGCTGGAAATACGGTGACAGAAATGTATTATCCACGATCAGCAGCAGATTATGTTTCTTTGCAAGTTTCGCCGTCTTGCGGATATCAATAACATTCATCATTGGATTAGTCGGTGTCTCGATATAGATTGCTTTTGTATTTTCTTTGATGTAGTTTTCCGGATCTTCCTCTGCAAAATTGATCCGGCTGAACTCAATACCATTTTTCTGATTAATATGATCAAATAAACGGATACTTCCGCCATACAGATCTGCTTCCGAAATGATATGGTCGCCCGGTTTGAAGATCTCCATCAATGTAGTAATAGCTGCCATGCCGGAAGAAAAAGCGAGAGCATCCAGTCCTCCTTCTAATGATGCAACGATCTTCTCCAACTGTTCTCTGGTTGGATTCTGGAGTCTGCTGTAATCATACCCCGTACTCTGTCCAACTGCCGGATGTGCATACGTTGCTGTCTGATAGATAGGAAAGCTGATCGCTCCCGTTCTGTCGCCTTCAAATTTTTCGTGATTTCCATATATACATTTTGTAGCAATTCCTGTATCCATAATAACCGTCATCCTTTCCTGCTGTTTTTTATTGAGATTTATACCATAGTATATCAGTAGGAATAAGATTTCGGTACTATGTATTTCTGTGAGCTGGTTATAAATACAGCTTATAGCCAACTTGTTACTTAATTTTCATTTACCCCGCTCCCTGCAGGCTCAGACCTCACAACAAAGAAAACGGCTGAGCATTTACTCAGCCGTCTTCTTTACATTTTCTTGTGTTCCGTATTGGGTCAGTATCTCGATATAGCGTCTGCCAAGGGTACTCAGCCGCATGCCTTTTCGTTTGATATAGCCGATCGTCATTTTCTCCTCCGTGTCAAGCGGAATTGCGCGGTAAGCACTGCCGTTTAATTCTTCACAGATAATACCGGAGCACAAGGTATATCCGTTCATACCAACCATCAGATTCAGCATTGTTGCACGGTCATCTGCTTTGATGATCTGCTTGTATTCCAGAGTGCTAAATACTTCTTCTGCATAATAGAACGAATTTCGTTCGCCCTGTTCAAAGGAAAGACAAGGATAATCTTTTAATTCTTCAAATGCGATCTTCTCTTTTCCTGCCAGTGGATGCTCGTTGCTCAGATACACGAATACATCACAGTCAAATAATTCCGTAAATTCCAGTCCGTTTTCTGAGAAGATCTTCTGCAAAGCCTTTCGGTTAAACTCATTTAAATATAAGATTCCAAGCTCACTCCGGTAGTCTCTTACAAACTCGATCACTTCATTTGTCCGTGTCTCATGCACAGCCAGTTCGAAATCATCCAGCCTGATCTCCTTTGCAAGCTCGATAAAGGCTTCTACCGCAAATGAATAGTGCTGCATGGATACACTGAATTTATTCTTTTTCTTTTCGTTATTTATGTATCGATCTTCGATCATCTGATTCAGTTCTACCATCTGTCTTGCATAGCTTAAAAACTCATCTCCCTCCGCCGTGATCACGATACCACGATTGGTTCGGATAAACAATTCGATATTCAATTCTTCTTCCAGATCCCGTATCGTACTGGAAAGTGCCGGCTGGGATACATACAATTCTGCTGCCGCCTTATTCATGGATTTGGTATCTGCTATCTTTACAGCATAGACAAGCTGTTGTAATGTCATATCTGTGCCTCCCGATTGCTTCCTTATATGTTTTCTTTTTATACAGGTACTTTATGCTTTAATATACTGCAAGACCTGTGTCCAAACAATTACGCTCATTGTACCACACCTCTTTTTTATTTTCGATATTTTCTGGTCGTTTTTATAAGATTCTGTCAAAGTATAGTTCTTCAAATCAAATTTTCTGGTAAAAGAATGGTTAAAACTTTCTAAAAGCGGTTGACTAAGCTTTTCATACATGATAAAAATATATCATTCAAAAAGGGAGTAGTTTCATGCTGTGCATGTGCCGATTCTCGTCAGTACGCCTTAAAAGGCCGGGGATCGGATAACCGATATATACGTTAAAACGAGACTTTTTGTGCATATTTTTTGTGCACAAAAAGTCTCGTTTTTTATTATCAATTACAAAAAACAGCATGTACCAATCAGAATTTTTCCGAAATACAAGCAGTATGTTTAAAAAACTACTATTCATTATCTGTCTCAGGAAAAAAAGCAAAAGAAAGGACATGGTCTTATGAAAGAAATCTATCAACTGAACAAAGAAGAATTATTCCGAACCTGCGGTAATCCGGAAGGACTTACCACTACAGATGCTAAAGAGCGACTTCAAACCTATGGTGAAAATACTCTGGTCGAGCAAAAGAAACAAAGTGTTGCTTCTGTCTTTTTTCACCAGTTTGCCGATCTGCTCGTTATCATCCTGATCGCTGCCGCGATCGTCTCTATGGCATCCGGCAACATCGAAAGTACGATTGTTATATTTGCGGTTATTATCATGAATGCGATCCTTGGTACGATCCAATATGTAAAGGCAGAAAAATCTCTTGATTCCTTAAAAGAATTATCTGCACCAAAAGCGAAAGTATTACGTGACGGAATCAAACAGGAGATTGCATCAAAAGACATCGTACCGGGAGACATCCTGCTCTTAGAAGCCGGTGATATGATCGTCGCTGATGGCCGTATCATCGAAAATTTCTCTTTACAGGTAAATGAAAGTTCTCTGACCGGAGAGTCTACAAATGTGGATAAAGACGACTCTGATATCACCGAGGATGTTGCTCTCGGTGACCGCATCAATATGGTATTCTCCGGCAGTCTTGTTACCTATGGTCGTGCAAATGTTCTCGTTACAGCAACCGGAATGCATACAGAAATGGGTAAGATAGCCACCCTTATGAATAATACAAAATCCAAAGCGACCCCACTTCAGATCAGTCTTGATAATTTCAGTAAAAAACTGGCAACGATCATTATGGTGATCAGCCTGATCGTATTCGGTCTCCGCCTGATGCAGGGCGAGAAAATACTGGATTCTCTGATGTTCGCAGTTGCCCTTGCTGTCGCTGCCATTCCGGAGGCTCTCGGTTCGATCGTTACGATCGTTCAGGCAATGGGTACCAGAAAGATGGCTGCCGATCAGGCGATCATCAAAGATCTGAAAGCAGTCGAAAGTCTGGGCTGTGTCTCTGTTATCTGTTCGGATAAAACAGGTACACTGACCCAGAACAAAATGACAGTTCAGCAGCTTTATACCTGTGATACTCTGTTAAATGCCGACCAACTGGATCTCCATATTCCGGCACATCGTTATTTTCTGTACAACTGTATCTTAAACAACGACAGCAGTATCCGGGATGGCAAGGATATCGGGGATCCGACTGAAACCTGTCTCCTTACGATGGCAAGGAAAACGAAACTATTTGATGTCGGTGTAACAGAAGAAGTTCTGCGTGATCTGATGCCGCGTCTGGAAGAGATTCCATTTGACTCCGAACGGAAACTGATGAGCAGCAAATACCTGTTGCACGGCGTACCTACGCTTCTGACAAAAGGTGCAGTCGATGTTCTTCTTACCCGTATGGATTCAATCATCACAGAGGATGGTATCCGTCCGATTACAGAGAACGACCGCAACAGAATTCTGGAACAAAATATGCAATTTTCCAGACAAGGTTTACGGGTTCTGGCACTTGCCTATAAAGAATGTTCCGATTCGGAAGTTCTGACCGCAGCCTCCGAATATGGTTATACATTTATCGGACTTGTATCCATGATTGATCCGCCAAGAGAAGAATCCATGGCTGCAGTTGCGGACGCTATCTCCGCCGGAATCAAACCGATCATGATAACCGGAGATCATAAAGTAACGGCAACCGCTATTGCCAGACAGATCGGTATCTTCCACGATGGTGATATGGCCGTAACCGGTCAGGAAGTCGACCGTATGACCGATGACGAACTTACAGATGTCCTTCCAAAGATCTCAGTCTATGCCAGAGTTTCACCGGAAAACAAGATCCGTATCGTTGATGCATGGCAGAAGAAAGGTCACATTGTCGCCATGACCGGTGACGGTGTAAACGATGCTCCCGCATTGAAAAAAGCAGATATCGGTGTCGCTATGGGAATCACCGGAACCGAGGTATCAAAGAATGCCTCAGCTATGATCCTTGCAGATGATAATTTTGCAACGATCATAAAAGCTGTCCTGACAGGAAGAAATGTTTACCGTAATATCATGAATGCCATCCTGTTCCTTTTGTCCGGAAACCTCGCAGCCATTCTGGTAGTTCTCTACTGCTCCATCATGGCGCTTGATACCCCATTCCAGCCGGTTCATCTGCTCTTTATCAATCTGCTGACCGATTCACTTCCGGCGCTTGCCATCGGTATGGAGCCATCCGATAAGAAATTACTTCGTAACAAACCGCGAGATCCAAAAGCAGGAATCTTCAATAAATCCTTCTCGCTCCAGCTTATTTGCTACGGTGTTCTGATCGGTATTGTTACAACCGTCGCCTTTTATCTGGGTGATTCCGTAAATGCCCTGACTGCCAGCACAATGGCATTTGCCACACTGACGCTTGCAAGATTGTTCCACGGATTTACATGCCGCAGCGAATCCTCTATTATAAAGATCGGTATCCGCTCCAACCTCTGGAGTGTCGCCGCTTTCTTCGCCGGTGTCCTGCTGCTTGGCTTTGTCCTGCTCGCACCATTTATGCATGGCTTATTCATGATTGCCGACCTGACAGTTAAAAATGTATTGAGCATTTTAGGGCTTGCATTTATCCCAACCTTTATTATCCAGATCACACGAATAATAAAAGAAGCTGTTCGTAAATAACTGCAGCGTCAAGACTTATGAAATGGTTGTGTTGTGCCTGTAAAAGTCATGACTTATACAGAGTCGAATGCCGGCTGGCGTTTTCTTTTAATAAAACTCCAGTCGGTGTTCCACCAGCTCATCTCCTTCATAGACCAGCCGCAGAGTGAAGAAACGTTGTTCATCTTCTAATAAAAGTTTTAAAAATATGGCATCTCCTGTCCAGGTCGGAAGAGATGGCACGATGCTTTTATCTACCCATTTCAGTTCTCCTTCATTGCAGGCAGTTAAGCTTCCGGTAAAGCCATCTGCTGTAAACAGACACATCAGCTCCGGCTCACAGACATCACTGATAAATGTGATCAGGCCACGGAACTGATAAGATGTCAGTGTCAGTCCTGTTTCTTCTTTTACTTCCCGAAGCAGGCAGTCTTCCGGTCCTTCTGTTCCTTCCGCATGTCCGCCGACTCCGATCCATTTATTCTTATTAATATCTTTCTCCTTCTTTGTACGATGAAGCATCAGATATTTTCCGTCTTTCTCTATATAACATAATGTTGTCATTTTCATAGTAAGTGACATAGTCTTTCATCTCCTGTTATTTGTCATATTTACCCATATGCGCTCATTATACCTTCCCCCCGGACAAATGCAACCGATAATTCAAATACAGTTGCCATATTGAAATTATCGCTTTTCCGGTGCTATAATAAGGAGCGACAGGTTGTAAACCTGTCCGATCACAATATGTGAAGCAATTACAAAACATCGACAGTTTTGCAATTACCTATATATAACTTTATACGGAGGTATGAATATAATGAGTAAAATTGATGAAGTCAGAAGCGAAATGATGGCCGCTATGAAGGCACATGATAAAGAGAGAAAGGACGCATTATCCGCACTCCTTACAGCCCTGAAAAATAAATTTATAGACAAACGTGCTGATCTGACAGAGGAAGAAGAAAACGAAGTTGTATTAAGAGAAATCAAGCTCGCAAAGGAAACAATCGATACAACACCTGCTGATCGTACCGATATCATAGATGAATGCAAGGCAAGAATCACGGTATTCGAAGAATTCGCACCAAAGATGATGGATGAAGCAGAGATCACTGCTACGATCAAAGAAGTTCTTGCAGGTCTTGGTATCGATGCTCCAACAGCCAAAGACAAGGGTAAGATCATGAAAGAGCTGATGCCTAAGGTTAAAGGCAAAGCTGACGGAAAACTGGTCAACCAGATCCTTACATCTATGATGGCATAAGCATATCAGTCTATAAAATACCAGAAAAAACTCCATGCCGGACGTCTATATATCTTTATTCCGCAGAACACTTTCGTTCGATCCGAAACGTAACGGTACTAAACTCATCACCTACTGGTGATTCGTTAAAGACCGACGTTCCGAACAGGTCTGCTTCATAAAATATATAGACGTCCGGCATGGAGTTTTTAGTTTATATCTCAGCTTTCATGTCCTGACCCTTTGATCCACGACATAAGTTCATCAAGTTTAATCGGCTTGCTGTAGAGATAGCCCTGGAATGCATCACAGCCAAGTTTTTTCAGTTCATCTCTCTGAGCTTCATTCTCTACATATTCAGCAATAATCTTGAATTTCAAAGATCTGCCCAGATAGACGATTGATGCAATGATATCACGATTCGTTTCATTATGAATAACGTCTCTCGTCAGAGATCCATCCAGCTTTACAATGTTAAAATACTTCGTCTGCAAATAAACCAGCGACGTATGTCCCATACCAAAATCATCGATCAGGAATCTGTGACCTTTCGCCTTCAATGCTTCAATCTTTTTCGTTATATCAATGGACGAAGAAAGTGCATCCTGCTCCGTGATCTCAAGTCCGAGCTGTACATTTGGAAACTGGTATTTCTGTACAACATTTTCGATACATGCTTCAATGCCATCCCATTCCAGAGATTCATTTGTAAGATTGACCGACATCTTGAAATCATCCGGTACGATATCCCTTACCTGTGCCAGTGCCGCACCTGCCGTATCAAAGATAAATTTCTCTAACGTACTAAGTACCTTCTTTTCCTTGGCAAGCTGTATGATCAACGGAGGATAGATAAATCCAAATTCCGGATGCTCCCAACGGATCAACGCTTCTGCACCAATGCACCTGCCATCACGGTTCACCTGTGGCTGATACACTAAGAACAATTCTTTCCGTCTGATTGCTTCAACAAGTTCATCTGCCAGGATACGGGCCATATGTCCGATCTCATCTTCACGCTTTGTATATGGTGAGATGGAATTGTTCTGCTCCTCGCGCTGCATCTCCTCCACCAGTCTTTTGACATCACGTTTCAGACGCAGTTCCCGCTGTTCTTCATACATACGAATAAATGGTTTATAAATACACACACCAATTGCCAGACACAGGATCTGCAAAACTGCTCCTGCCCAGGAACCGGTAGCCTGATACCCACTCAGAATAACAGGCGTCGTCCAATCAACTTCACGTATCACATGCGGAACAAGTCCAAAGAACATTGCCGCATAAGTGACCAGATAATTCACCATCGGTACAAGCATAAATGGGATCAGTAGAATAGGATTCAAAATCACAGGAACTCCAAATAAGACAATTTCACTGATATTGAAGACCAAACTCGGTGCTGCCATATATGCAAGATTCCGAACACCCTTCTTTTTCGCAAACAACAGGATCGCAATCACCAGACACAAAACGGCTCCCACTCCTCCCAGAAGTACAAATACATCCTGCATTGTCTTGCTGAAAATTCCGGCTGTTATATCAGAAAAATTCTGCTTGATCACTGTGTCTAACATATTGTGTCCATGAATTCCAAAGAACCATAACGCATGTGTCAGAAAAATAATGACCACTCCTGCTCCCAGTCCATTCTGTAATGGCTTTAACAGGTAATCAAAAAAGCGTTCAACCAATTCCTGAAAACCGCTTACTCCAAATAATACCTGTAACAAAATTCGAAAAAACGCAAAAAATCCAATAATGACAACCGCCGGAGCAATTCCCTCGATTGCTTCAATATAGATACCGTCCGTATTCGTACGCTGATTTTTCACCTTGAAGAAACGACTGCTCTTCATTGTGTAATAGATCTTACCGGAAATAAGCGCAACAAACAGTGCCGTAAATGCATGCATATTGCTTAACGAATGAATGGAAAAATCATCGTACTGGATTCCGAAATACCCTACCAGAGCAGCCAGTGTGATAATTACTAAAATGATAATATTTCCTGTACCTTCATAGATTTCCTGCTTTCTCCGTTTCATAATGGCATAACTGACCGTTGTTGTTACTGCCAGAAAAACAGCAAAGAACTCATTAACACTGGCATATACGAAATTCAGAATTTCCAGTACATGTCCACCACACAATTTCGCTATAAACGTCTGATATGCTGGAATCGGTAGATTGATCAACATCGCCGCCAGGTACCCGACTACAAGAAGCGGGATCATCATGATCATACCCTGTCGGATCGCACCCAGCGCGCAGCTGCTGTCAAGCCGGTCTGCCATACGCATGATCATTTTTTTAAATTTGCTCATCTTTTGTTTTAGTGCAATAATCTGGGAGTTAATTATCACACGTTCCTTTCTCTACTCTCTCACCAGATGTAGTTTTTCTGCAAGCTTCAGGATCAGGGTTCCCTTTGGCATAGCAAGGATTTCTTCCTTCGTATATCCACCGACTGCCAGAATAGCTGCTGCATAGAAAATAACTGCAAGCAGGATTGCCAGAACAACACTGACTGAATTCATATGAATCAGGTGGTAGAAGATCTGATAACTGCCCCAGGCAACGATTCCCATAAATATCGATGCAACGGCAGGAGCAAGATAGATCTTCTTCACATCAAGCTTCGTAGACATATATTTGGATACAGATATATGATTAAAGATACATGCCAGTAATGAATACAGGATCGTTGCTGCTACCAGACCAAACAACTTCGCATCTGTGAATTTCAAAATGGCAGCAAGGAAAATCAGGTGGATCAACAATGCAAGTGTCGCATTCTTGACCGGCTCCATAACCTTTCCGATTCCCTGTAAGATACTGTTTGTAAGTGTTGATAACGAATAAAATACCACAGATATGCAGCCTGCAGTCAATGCCTTAAATACCAGCGGATCCGCGCCACGGAACAACAGTGTGATGATCGGTTCTGATAGCACACCGATTCCGACAGCACATGGTATCGTCACCATCATCGTGATACTCATGGACTGATTGTATACATGATTCGTTTCCGCTTTATCCCCCTTGGTAAATGCTCCCGAAATATTTGGTATCAGGGTTGTTCCAACCGCAGATGCGATCGATACCGGAAGATTGATCAGCACCATGTACTGACCGGAAAAAATACCGTACAAATTTGCAGATTCAACACGATCTACATTTTTACTGTTTAAGACATTGTAGAAAATCTTCATATCTACGGTGGTCGTAATATTATACACAAATGCAGCAATAATGATCGGTGTTACGATCATTACGATCTGCCGGAATAACTTTCCATATGATTCTATATTCGACGAAACATCAGACTCTACTGTCTCCATGATTCCTTTTCTTCTTCCTGCATATGCGATCAGAATATAAATAATTCCACAGAGAACACCTGCCCCTGTTCCCATTGCACTGCCTGCTGCACCATATTTTGCATGTTCAGAGGTTCCCGGTGCAAATGGTCTGGACATCAGATAGGCAGCCAGAACGCTGACAACTGCATTTGCAATCTGCTCTATAATCTGTGATATGGAGGTCGGAATCATCGTTTTATATGCCTGAAGATAGCCTCTGTAGATAGCAAGAAAGCCCGACAGAAATATTGTCGGTGCGAGGATCTGTAAGCTTAAAATTGCATTTGGCTGTTCCTTCACCAAAGCCGGTGCAAATGCAAATGTCAGGACAGCCGCCACCAATCCGACAGATACTACATAGATAAAAGCACATTTAAATACCCGTCTCGCATTTCTGTATTCTCCCAGGGCCAGCTTCCCTGAAATGATCTTAGAAACCGCTGTTGGAATGCTGTACGTAGCGATCATCAATATCATGGAATATATTGCATACGCTGTACCATAATATCCATTTCCCTCATCTCCGATAATCTGAAATAACGGTGACCGGTATAAGAGACCGATCACTCGGGATAATATACCTGCACCTGCCAGCACTGCCGCCTGAAAAGCAAAATTTGTTCTTATACCGGACGGCTTCTTTATTTTCTTCTTTTCATTATCATTCTGCATGATTGTTTCTCCTGATTATTTTGTAACTGACTACAAGACGATCAGCTACCATTCTATCTGGTTGCACATATTTCCGGCGTCTGCTATACTAACATCGGAAATGACACACGTTTCCAATACCCTATATATATACCAGTTTTTTATACTTATTACAAATAAAATATGTAAAAGATTTTCATAAAAGGAGGTTTTCCACCTATGGCTAATCCAAATATTCCAAAAGATCCTGTTATGCTCCTCAGCTTTATTAATATGAAGCTTCGTGATTTTTATCCAAGTCTGGATGAATTATGTACGGATCTGGATCTGAATGTAAATGATGTTTCCGAAAAACTGGCATCTGCCGGTTTTAACTACGATGGAAAATTAAATCGATTTATCTGATAAAATGCTTCTAATTCAAAGAAAATAACTATTTTATCCTATTGCAAAAGGAACGCCGGCAAATCTCTAACCGGGTATTTACCCCACAGAAATCTGCCGGCTTATTCTATCACATAAAGCTACACTATATGTGCCCTGTCATTTCTGAATATGCTACGTTTCCTACATTTGATCATCTTTGTCGTCATCACTGCTCTGTTTTTCCGCTTCATGCTTCGTTGCTGCCAACTGATCGTCAGCTTTCTCTGCATGCATCACTTTCTCAATCTGCTGATAAAGCTTCTTCGCATGCCTCTTTGCTTCGCGATCTGCCTTTGCGGCTGCTTTTTCCTCCGGAGTTTTTTTATGAAAACGGATATCCTCCTCTTCCTCTGTCAGATAGATTGGCTTTCCGGTTTCTTCATCGATCCGTTTGATCCGCTCAAATTCCGAGGACACCGATACCATATGCTTCTTTTCCAGCTTGTCGGTACATGTCTTATTGATATACATGTAGATACATGCAAATACCGGAACACCCAGTAACATTCCGTAGAATCCGAAGATACCACCGCCTACGATAACCGCGGTCAGAACCCAGAAGCTGGAAAGTCCCGTTACATCACCAAGGATCTTTGGTCCTAAAATATTTCCATCAAACTGCTGAATACACAGGATCATGATAAGCAATATGATACTCTTGATCGGATCTGCGATCAGAACAATAAACACACATGGGATCGCACCGATGATCGGACCAAAAAACGGAATTACATTTGTCACACCAATGATAACACTGATCAGCAATGCATATGGCATATCTACGATCGTTGTCAAAATAAATGTTATAATCCCGATTATGATCGAATCCACGATCTTACCATTGATAAACTGACTGAATATCTTATTTACACTTGCAAGTCCATCCAGAATGATATTCGCGTTTTTCAGTTTAAACAGTGCATAGACGATTTTCTTGCCTCTGGAAGCCAAATATTCCTTATTCGCCATCACATAGATAGATGCTACAATACCGATCAGGAAATTATAAATGAACTTCAATCCGCCCACAACACCGGAGCTGATATTCAATACAATCTTATCCAGATTCGGAACAACATCTGTATTTACCCATTTCTGTAAGCGGTCATATACAGTGTTTACGACATTCATTACCATTTCTTCGGATTCGCCAAGGTTCTTGAATTTATCATAAATGGTATTGATCGCCTTCATGATATTATTATAGTAATTATCCATATTGGATATAAGAAGATTGATACTGTCGATGACCTGTGGCACTACCATCCAGATCAAACCCGTGAGCAGACCAAGGAACAAAATGATCGTTATAATGATCGATATGGCTCTTGATACATGAAACAGTTTTTTCTTGTCTTTGATCACCCGATCCTGTAAGATCGTATAACACAGGCGATCAAAAAAGATAAGCACCGGATTCAACAAAAAAGCGATCACAAAACCAATTATAATCGGTGCTGCCGCCCCGGTTATCGTATCCAGTACCTTCCGAAAGCCTGTCCACTCCTCCAATATCTTATTAAATACAAGCGCTGCTGCAATTACCAGAAATATGATCGTTCCCGCCTTAAACAGCCGTCTTTTTTTTTCATTTCCCAATTTTGTCTGATAACCTTTCCCTTTCCGCATTCAAAACCCAACATCGGATATGTCGTTTCATTCCATTCCTGTAACAACACATCAATGGATTTATTCTTACATATAATTATAAACAACCTGAAAAAATTATATACTGTTTCAAAAAGTCAAGCAATAGCATTTCCTATTTTTAATAGATTTAAAATAGATTTAACCATGACTTTACCAAATCCAAAATCGTTCAAAAAATGAACCTTAAATAACCCTATATTTTTGAAAAAAGCATTGTCGATATCTAGGTTACATAGTAAAATAGTGACATGTTTAAGGGTTCTTAACAAACCACAAAACTTATTTTGCCTAAGACCGGGGAGGCATAAAGGAGGTGTTCTTATGGAAAATGAATTAATCTGTCAATTAATTATCTGGTCCGTTATCTTTATGGTCTGTATAATTATCGAAATCATTACTCTCGGACTTACAACCATCTGGTTCGCGGGAGGAGCTTTGGTATCTGCGATCTCTGTATTCTTTGGTACATCACTGATCATCCAGATATTGATCTTTGCAGTTATTTCATTAGTTCTTCTGTTTACTACAAGGCCTGTGGCTTTAAAACATTTCAAATTATCCGATATGGAAAAAACAAATGTTGAAAGTCTGGTCGGCAAACAGGTGATCGTATCTGAAACCATTGATAATCTAAAGGCTACCGGGCAGGTAAAAGTAAATGGTCTCGAATGGACCGCACGTGCTGCTGATGAAACTGATATTATTCCCCAGGGAACCGAAGTCACGATCAATGAGGTTTCCGGCGTAAAACTTATTGTCAGCAGAATATAATTTATTTAATTTGACAGATACTATATCTGTCGCCACTTAAAGGAGGTACTTATTATGGATTCACCACTCACATGGCTGGTAATTATCTTAGTATTCATTGCTATCATTATTATCTGCAGCACAATCAAGATCGTCCCACAGGCACATGCTTACGTTATCGAACGTCTGGGAACCTACTGCGGTACATGGTCCGTAGGTCTTCATATGAAGATGCCTATTATCGATAAGATCGCACGTCGTGTTACCTTAAAGGAACAGGTTGTAGACTTCGCTCCACAGCCGGTTATCACGAAAGATAACGTTACAATGAGAATCGATACTGTCGTTTTCTTCCAGATCACAGATCCAAAGCTTTTCTGCTATGGTGTTGAAAATCCGATCATGGCAATCGAAAACCTGACAGCCACTACTCTCCGTAACATTATCGGTGATCTCGAACTTGACCAGACACTGACATCCAGAGAGACGATCAACACAAAGATGCGTGCTACCCTGGACGAAGCAACTGATCCTTGGGGCATCAAGGTAAACCGTGTTGAGCTAAAGAATATTATCCCACCTGCAGCGATTCAGGATGCCATGGAAAAACAGATGAAGGCAGAACGTGAAAGACGTGAACAGATCCTGAAAGCTGAAGGTGAAAAGAAATCTGCAATCCTTATTGCAGAAGGTAACAAACAGTCCGTTATCCTGGAAGCAGAAGCCGAGAAGCAGTCACAGATCCTTCGCGCAGAAGCTAAGAAGGAAGCAACGATCCGTGAAGCTGAAGGTCAGGCACAGGCTATCCTCGCTGTACAGCAGGCAAATGCAGACAGTATCCGTCTCTTAAATGAATCTGCTCCATCGAATCAGGTTCTTACGATCAAGAGTCTGGAAGCATTCGCAAAGGCTGCTGACGGCAAATCAACCAAGATCATTATTCCATCTGATATTCAGGGTGTTGCAGGACTTGCAACTTCATTATCAGAGTTAGTGAAAACAGAGAAATAAGATTGAACTGATTTATTGGTAATTACAAAAATGTAATTCATCGGTAATTGTAAAAACTATCTATTAATATTAAAAAACGGCCACTGTCAGAATGAAACCGTTATTGGGTAACCATTCTGATAGTGGCCGGTTTTTTTTT